>OLPE01000108.1_pt1 | contig 94523 bp, 90 predicted proteins | sample 1671901 | NCBI WGS metagenome assembly OLPE01 (sample SAMEA3136624, study PRJEB25190) | human gut metagenome | biome: human gut; feature: human-associated habitat; material: faeces | place: Austria | collected 2013 | reverse complement strand
GCAACAGCCAGAGATGAACTTGAAAAAAACAAGGATTCCATGAACGAACTTGAGGAGATCGGAAAAAATTTATAAAGCACGTTCCAAATTTAAGTTTGTGGAATTAACAGAAATGGAGCAAGAATATATTGTAAGAGAATTACTGTGGGATAAACTGCCAGAAGTAATGGATGATAAGTAGAAAGAGAGTAAAGTAAAGAATCTTTTATCTCGGATGAGAAGAATGGGAATAATCACAATAGATTCTGAGAATCAACAGAAGTCATCTTGGATACTTGTCAAGGATTTAAACAAGTAAGAAGCAAATTTTATCCAAGATTTATCCAAGCTGATGTGAAAAAACCTTTAAAAACAAGGTTTTTCTTGGATAAATTGAAATGCCCAAAGTTAAAAAAACAAGGTTTAACCAAGAAAGTTGAGACTTTGTAGCATATTGATATTTCGTCAAAAATCCTGAAGTATACAAACAAAAAGAATTGCTAATACACAGGACATTTTCAATTAATAAAAGAGGCAGTGGAAATCCATTGCTTCATTTCAGTATACGACAATTAACTCAGTTTTCATCCAAGCGCATACCTCCAATATGAAACCGCCTCATATTCCCTGGATTCTGAGAGTATCGGTATGGGCTTGTTGTTGAGTTAAAAATGAATTTCAAGAGTGTATGGATTCATAATTCCATATGCTCTTTTCTTTACTGAATTTCAGAGAAAAATGCAAAATTTAAAAAAGATTGATTTTTGCAACCAGATACAATTTCCTATTCTACAATCTCCGTCATAATAAAAATATCTCCACCATTTCAAAGGAGAATGACGGAGATATTTCGCCTTGCTTATTCTTGTAGTAACCAATCAGCTATATCGTGAATTTCGATTCCTTCATATTTTCTTAATTTCAGGATAAATGCAGAAATCTAATGTTACGAGTTGCATTAAAAAAACTCGCAAGAAAACTCGTAAGAAAAAAAGTAAAAAAATTTGCTTTTGACCACTGTAAAACATGCTCTGAGCGTTTCGTTATATGAAGGGATAATTTTTCTTTCATATTTCAAAGAAAAGAGGATAAAGAAATGTCAGAGAAAAGATGTTATACAGTTCAAGAGTTACAGGAGATCTTAGGAGTCAGCAGACCTACTATTTATAACCTTTATGCACAAGCGATTCCGTCACTCTCACAGGCTCAACGGATAAAGCAGCTGAGTAAAGAAAAACAGTTATCGCTGGAAAAGATGGAAGAAATCATGGAGCTTTGTCCTGATATAAGCAAAGTTACCGTGGAAAGGATTTTGACGAATTTGGTTAAGAGTGGGTATATCGCAAAAGTTGGTGCAGGTCTATCTACCGGATATGTCCGTATTTAATGAATACACATTGACAAGTATCTATGCGCATGATAATTTAATACATAGACAAATATCTATGTGAGGTAGCAAAAATGAATACAAGAAATATGATACTAATATGCAAAGCATTATCGGATACAAAAAGGCTGGAGATTGTTCAGATACTGTCAGACGGAGAAAAATGTGGATGTAAAATTCTGGATAAATTTAATATCACGCAGCCTACTTTGTCACATCACATGAAAATATTGGTCGACTGTGGGCTTGTAAATGATCGTAAGGAAGGCAAGTGGCATCATTATTCTCTGAATAAAAAAGTAATAAGAGAGGCAAGTTCATTTATTGAAGCTTTGGGAAAGTAGGAAATGGAAATGAAAGAAGAATGTATTATATGTAAAGCACCACTTATATATCTCGAAAAAGATGAAATGATGGAGTGCGTGTTATGCCATAAAAAGGAATTAAGCAAGACTAGATGCGAGCAGGGCCATTATGTATGTAATGAATGCCATACAAAAGGAATGGATGTAATTATAGACATATGTCTTAGTGAAACATCTAAGAATCCGATAGAAATTATAAGAAAAATGATGGAACAGCCATTCTGTCATATGCATGGACCAGAGCATCATGTTATGGTTGGTTCAGCACTTCTTGCTGCATATAAAAATGCAGGTGGTGAGATTGATTTGCCGGAAGCACTACTTGAAATGATGAATAGAGGAAAAACTGTTCCGGGTGGCGTATGTGGATTCTGGGGTGCTTGTGGTGCTGGAATTAGTACAGGAATGTTTATATCAATAATCTCAGGAGCGACTCCACTTAAAAATGAACCTTGGGGTCTGGCTAATAAAATGACTTCCAAGGCACTTGACGCAATCGGAAGCATTGGTGGACCAAGATGTTGTAAAAGAGATTCTTATATGGCCATAATCTCAGCGATTGACTATGTGGCAGAGAATTTCAATATACAAATGGAAAAGCCTGTTATAAAGTGTATTCATTCTGATAAGAACAACCAATGTATTAAGGAGAGGTGCCCATTTCATGAATAAGAAAAAAGTCGCACTTATCTGTGTTCATAATTCATGCCGTAGTCAGATAGCAGAGGCATTGGGAAAATATCTGGCATCAGATATATTTGAAAGCTATTCGGCCGGAACAGAGACAAAGCCTCGGATTAATCAGGATACAGTTCGTATCATGAAAGAGACTTATGGAATAGACATGGAAGCAAATAGTCAGCATAGTAAGCTGATTACTGATATCCCAGATGTTGATATTGCAATATCCATGGGATGCAATGTGGGATGCCCTTTTATTGGAAGGGCATTTGATGATAACTGGGGACTTGATAATCCAACGGGGAAATCAGATGATGATTTCAAGGCTGTGATACAGCGGATTGAGAAGAATATCATGGAGCTAAAGAAAAGGTTGAGTGAAAGTGGAGTTTTGCGTGAGTAAACATTAGAAAATACAGATGGTTAAGGTGGTGATCAATGTGGTCATCACTTTTTCTATTTCTGAAAAAAGGTGATTTACAAGATGAAGCTACTGGTGAAAAAGAATACACCATGCTATGGAAACGAAAATAGAAATCGGAATTTGCATAATTCTTGAACTCAACACAAACTGCCATCAGTGTTGTTTCGTTGCTCGTTCTTTGCTGGTATCATAGAACCATCAAATGAAGGAGGCAACAAGCCATGAATACAGATAAAATCTATGCAGAACAACTCGCAAACAAATATGCACCCAAGGACACCACCAAGGTGGTCGCTCTTCGCAATCTGGATACAAAAGCCAAGCTTCCCGCAACCGTTTTTACCTACACATTCGGTATTGTCACTGCGATGGTGGCTGGTGTTGGGGATGGATAAAAGCTATGATAGGATGTTCCGTCATGTGTTTACGCCGATTCCATTACGTATGTTACAGGTGTGATTCAGCAGTGTGTAAAAATGCCACAAAGCGAAACAACGAACGCTGTTTGACAACTTAGAATTTGTGATATTTTAAGAAGGAGCCTTCGCTTATGCGAAAGCTCCTTTTCTGCATACCTTACTTTTTCAGCTTTAAGCCATCTCGGAATGCTTCGCCCACACGCTCGGTGACTTTATAATAGCCGTGGGTGTAGGGGTCAAATGCGATGGCGTTGACCTTAGACATATCAATTTTCCCATCCCCCATAACGCTCTCATCGGCAGTGACATTGACCACCTTGCCGATAACGCCGCATCCGTATTCATTGTTCTGATACTCGATGAACCTGCACTCCAGGCAGATCGGAAACTCGTTGATGAGAGTGGATCTACTGTTTCTGCTTTGCTGGCGGTCAGACCACTGCGGGCAAATTTATCGGTAACTTTATTGCCGGACTCTACGCCGAAATAGTCTGCTTCCACTATGTGGGCTGCATCGGCAATGCTGACGGTGAATGCTCCCCGTGCCTTGATGTTCTGTACGGTCTTGTGTGTCTCGGTGAGGCTCACAACAACGGTGTCCCGCTCCTGCATGGTGCCCCATGCGGCGTTCATGACATTGTCGCTGATCTCCGGCAAGCACAAGATGGTCATTCTTTACTGCCTGATATGTCCCATGATATCAGAACTCCTATGAATGCAATCATTGGTTATGCAGAACTGGCGTCCGGACATTTGCCCCCTATCCGATATAGCCTCTGGCAGGGACAAAGCCTGCTGTTATAGGTTTTTGCTATTGTTAGAGCCGTTTTTCTGATATAATAAATATCAGAAAGGCGGTATTTTTTTATGATGACAAGAAATACAGATAAAAAACATATATAGAGGGGGTGAGTGCTTGAATTATCTGGTTATTGATTTAGAAATGTGCAAAGTCCCAAAGAATTATCGGGGAAAAAATTATAAGTATGCGAGTGAGATTATTCAGGTTGGAGCAGTTCTCTTAGATGAAAAATATAAGGAAATAGGAACTTTATGCCAGTATGTACATCCTGAGTTTGGTATCCTTGATTACTTTATAACGAATCTTACAGGAATTGAGAAAGGGCAGATAAAGAATGCACCGAAGCTGAAAGATGCACTTATTCATATGGCAGACTGGCTTGGAGAGCGGGAATATAAAGTTTTTGCATGGAGTAAAAGTGATTACTGGCAGCTTGACCATGAGATTAAAAGTAAGAAGTTAAATGATGAGAAACTGGATGAATTGATGAAGCCAGAGCGTTGGGTAGATTATCAGGAAATATTCGGGAAAAAGTATAACTTTGAGCAGGCAGTAGGTTTGCAGGAGGCCTTGATGCTATGTGATATTGAGCCAGATGGAAGAATGCATGATGGGCTGGATGATGCATGGAATACAGCACGTCTTATTGAAAAATTGGAAAAGAATCCAAATTATAAGCTCATTTATAGGGAACGGCAGGAGCAAGAAGATTCACAGCCATTAAAAGTTCGATTAGGAGAGCTATTTGAAGGGTTGAATTTGCAGCTTGGATGATGAAGATGGGAAGACTTGGATGTTGAGAAAGAAATTGAAGCGGATTGAATCCGTAGCTTCGATGATGAAGATGAGAGATAGCATGGATGGAAAATAAAGGGTAGATTATGGAAAATATAGATTTCATCACATATTGATATCCAGAATCATTAGCATTGAATTGCTCTATTTATAAAAATTAAATTATGGATTATTAAAGAAAATATAGCAATGTAGAATAACAGGAAAAGAGATTATTATGAAGAAAAAAATAGCAGTACTGTTTCCAGGAATTGGTTATACTTGTGATAAGCCATTACTCTACTATACAGGTAAACTTGCGGTAGCAAGGGGATACAAACTTGTGAAAGTAGAATATGGTAATTTTCCATCAGGAATAAAGGAAAATAAAGAAAAGATGGAAGAGGCTTTTCGTTGTGGATTAGAGCAGGCAGAAAAAATTTTGCAGGATATTTGCTGGGAAGAATATGAAGATATATTATTTGTATCAAAGAGTATAGGAACAGTCATATCTTCTGCATTTGCCAGAAGGCATCAACTCTCAGCGAAGAATATTTTATTTACACCACTTCAGCAGACATTTTTATTTGCAGATGGGAATGGGATTGTATTTCATGGAACGGCAGACCCGTGGGCCGATACCAAAGATATTACAGAAGGATGTAAAAAGTTAAATCTTCCTCTCATTTTGACAGATGAAGGAAATCATTCTCTGGAAACAGGGGATACATTAAAAGACTTAGAAAATCTTCAACAGATAATAGGGTTACTATTTAATTCATTAGACAAATAGTGGTTGCGGGGATTTGGGGGAGAGGGCAGAAGACATCAGCTTCTGTCCCCAAATCCCCTCCCCCCTGTTTAATTCACCTTCTCCAGCCACAGCACAGAAGCCAGTGAACTTCATAAGCCATATTTGTGGTCTCGGAGCAAGTGTTGGATGCGAGCGTGTGGAGCGAACATTCAACACGCCACGACTAAAAGCACAAATATGGCTTATGAAGTTCACTGGCTTCGTCTGTAGTTTATCTAATGAATTAAACAGTAATAAGAAAGGCGTGATTTTATGGGAAATTATATTACTACATATACGAGAAAACATTTTGATCCGATAAATCCTGATGCAGAATTAATTTGCATTGAGGATATTGCTCACGCACTTCCGATGATCTGTCGGGGAAATGGACATGTCAGCTCATTCTGGTCTGTGGGAGAGCATTGTATTTTATGTGCGAAGGAAGCAGCGGCAAAGGGATATTCTAATCGACTTGTATTGGCAGCTTTGCTACATGATGCGAGTGAGTGTTATATGTCAGATGTACCAAGACCTTTAAAACAGAATATGAAGAAGTATAAGGAATATGAGAATCATTTATTAGATGTTATTTATACGAAGTTTTTAGGTTTCACGTTAAACATAGATGAGGAGAAGTTGATAAAAGAGATTGATAATGCATTATTGTGGTATGATTTAAAGTATTTATTGGATGAAGAATCAGAAGAAAAGCAGCCAAAGCTGCATGTGAAGGTTGATTATACGGTGAGATCATTTTCTGAGGTGGAAAAAGAGTATTTGGGGTTGTTCGAGAAATATAGAGAGGTATAGAATATAAGAAAAATACTATTAAGAAATATATTCAAAAATAAATATAAATGTAATCAGATATATTTGAAGATAGTGAAAAAACTATAATAATATTGTGAAGGAATAGAGAGGAGATTGAGATGAACGTACAGATTTTTGGGACGAAAAAGAGTTTTGACAGCAAAAAGGCAGAGCGCTATTTTAAAGAAAGAGGAATAAAATATCAGTTTGTAGATATGAAAGAAAAAGGACTTAGTAAGGGGGAGTTTCATTCTGTATGTCAAGCTGTAGGTGGTTATGAAAAGCTGATTGACCCTAAGTGTAAGGATAAAAACTTACTGGCATTGATTCAATATCTTTCTGAGGAAGATAAAAAAGAAAAAATTCTGGAAAATCAAAAGATTATAAGAACACCGATTGTCAGAAATGGAAAGCAGGCGACAGTCGGCTATGAGCCGGATGTTTGGAAAGATTGGAAATAGAAAAGATAGTAATAAGAAAATGAAAAAAGGATTGTCGTAAGATAGTTCTAAGAAAGGGTGTGAGCTACTCATGTGAGTTGTTTCACACCCTTTAAATATTTGATCCTTTTCTAGAGCGTGTTTGAAAAACCATTCCTACAACCTGCACGCCCCAATTTGCGGTATATTTTGCCTTCATTCAGTTGACGTAGCCCGCTACGCCGCCCTCATTCAGGCGAAATCTCCCACAAATTGTAACGCACATCTTGCAGAAAGCATTTTTCAAACACGCTCTAGCAAGAAGACTCCGACCTCTAAGGTGGGAGATGAATTGCGTCTGCTACTGTGAAGAAAAATCTGTAAATAGAATTTTTCTATAATAATGATAAGCGGAAAGTTTTAAAAAGACATATATTCCAAGTATAAATCATTAAATGCTTTATGATTTGCAAGGCTGATTTCTTCTGAAATTTCTGGAATATGTGTAAAGCGATGGGATAATTCAGAGTTCATCGCTAACATGCCTGCGCCTGCGAGAGAGCTGTTTCCGACAGATATGATTCGGTCGTTCAGTTCTTTGGGCAGCATACCGATTCCGACAGCTTTGGTATAATTGATTTTTTGCCCAAAACCTCCGGCGAGGTATAGATGTGCAATCTGAGAGTAATCAATACCATAGGAGGTTACGAGGATTTCTATACCGGCCCGAATAGCCGACTTTGCTAATTGAACCTCACGAATATCCTTGTTAGTAAATGAAATATTCTCTGTCAATGGATATCCATTATCGAAATATTTATCAGCAATCAATCCTGTGTTATCAACAATTTTTTCTTTTACAAGTTCATAGACTGTTTCAATGACTCCTGTTCCACAGATGCCAATTGGTTTTTTATTTGAAATAGTAGAAATGGCTGGATGATTATCGAAAATAGTTACGGTATCAATTGCGCCTGGAACACCGGCAATACCGTAGCGGATATTGCCGCCTTCAAAAGCCGGGCCTGCTGCGGTTGAAGTTACGAGGAGTCGATCTTTATTACCGATAACCATTTCCCCGTTTGTACCAAGGTCTACGAGAAGTGAAACTTCTTCTTTTTGATCAATTCCGCAGGCTACAATACCACTGACAATATCGGCACCTATATAAGTACTGATCCCCGGAAGAATCGTCATGTTTTTGTAGGAATGCATGGAAATATCAACAGGGGTGAAAGGAAAGGATCCAAGACTTTCACAGGATAATTTCTGAAGTAAATGCTGCATAGTAGAGTTGCCGGAAATGATGACCGGAATAGAAAGTTTTGTGATATCTTTTCCTAGCTGAAATTGTTCGCAGATAGAATCTAAATCGTTTAATATAGTTCTCTGAAGCTCCAAAAGTCTTCCCTGATTGGCTATATCAATTCGTGAAAGGACATCGGTACCAAATATTCGCTGATGATTGATACTGGTTATGGTCTGTAATACTTTTTTTTGATTTGTATCAATGAGATTGGAGGCAATGGTTGTAGTTCCGATATCGACAGCGAGAGCGAGAGAATCATAACTGGAAATTTCGTTATGAGTGGATGAAGATGGAGCAGTAGCAATTTTCGAATCAGATTTTTCTGAAGATGGCTGCATTGAGATGTGTTGAACTGAGGCAGATTTAGATGAAGAGTCAGAGACAGTATCCGCCGCAGTAAACTTATTTGAAACAGATTTATCTGCCGACAGATTAAATGCAGAGGCAGCCTGAATCTGGTCTTCTTCATAATCTTCTATCTGAATAGTAAACTGCCCTTTTACATAAGACTGACATGCCAGCCGCCAGCCTTCAGAGAGTTCTTTTGCTGAAAAAAAGGCAGCGTCATGTGTAGTATGGGCTGGTATATTATTTAAAAATTGTACCTTACATTTTCCACAGGTTCCTCTACCGGCACAATAGGCAGGTAAAAATTCTCCATTTTCCTGAAGGTGTGTAAGTAAAGATTTATTTTTATCGGAAATTGATAATTCAATTGTTTTCAATGGTGTTCCTCCTCAATTATTAATAACCATATTATAATATAATAATAGTTCCAGTGTAAATCTTTCAAAACTCCAACTCCTAGAGCGTGTTTGAGTAAACGCCATAAGCATCTGAAGCCACTCACAGATAAGATATCAGGGCAGTTCTTTTTGCGTCTGTTATCGCAAATGAAAATTACTTTTCAATAGCAAACGGTTTGCTATACCATATTTTGTGATATTTGGCGGTATCCTTATTTAGAATATCATTAAGCAATTTGCAGATATAAGATATCTGGTCATTTGTGCCATTATCTACAGTTCCATAAATTTCTCCAGCTTGTATTTTCTGATTCATCTCTGGACTGTTATTAATTCCGAGAATAAGGGGGAGTTTGAGATTATGCTGTTTATAGTAATCGTAAACTCCAAGTGCCATGTCATCATTATTGCAGATAATGGCTTCTGCAGATTGGATAATGCTAGTATCCAGTTTTGAAAATTTCACGGAGGCAAGGTTTCTCTGCCAATCTGCGGAGAGATTAGTAAGCTGATTTAGAGGGAGGTTCTGACTGTTTTCTAAAAAGCCATTTGTCCTTCTTACAGCATCAAAATGTGTCTGTTCTCCTTCGATTAGAATATAGTCCAGTTTATTATTTTTGTTTCGGTCCAGGTTTATTTTGTCTGTATTCCATACATTCTGGAGCATGTCTGCCTGAATGGCTCCTGCTTTTTTTGCCGCTGTTCCGACGTACCATGTCTGTTTGGAGATGGATAAGTCCTTTTTATCCGCTTCTCTGTTAAATAAAATAACAGGGATATCGTGGTTTGCTGTCTCGTTTAGGACGCTAGCGGCAGAAGATGGAGTTACAAGGTTAATAAGCAGGGCATCGAAGTTTTGGGTGTACATATATTGGAGCTGGTGTTCCTGCCGGTTGGCATTTCCTTCTGCATACAAAAGCGTTAATCAATGTACCGATAACAAGCCACGGAACGAATTTACCCCACCGGCTTCTCGTATTATCAACAATCATACCCATAAATAAATCGTTAAAAGCATCCCACAACTTTGCAACGAAGAACATACTTCCGATAAATGCGGGAGCAACTTTAATAATATCTGTAAAATAAATCATAGAAAAAGTTGCAATCATTCCATAGATTAAGTCTTTTCCTAATGCACCAAAGGCAAAGCAGTACTTCACACGATTTGGTATTTTTCCTTGGTATATAACACCACTGTTACTGTTGTTTTCCATTTTTCCTCTCCTCTTTTTTTATTTGCGTGTTTCTTAACTTGATTGGAGTTTAGCATTTTAGAAAAAAGAATGACATTTGATATTCTATTTAAAAAATATGAATTTCTATTTTGGAAGATTGGATTAGAAGTGGGATTATGGTAGACTAATTGAGAATCACAGGAAATATTTTGAGAAAGAAAATGAAAGAAAATAGGAGAATATAAGAGAAAAATAAAAAAAGGGGCAAATAAAAAATGAAAGAAGATATATATGAAAATAAATGGGATAAACTACTGAAAATCCATACAATGGGACGCGATGATTCCAATGCAGGACAATATTATTATCCCTATGAACCAACGCCATATTCTGTATTAGAAAGGCTGGCAAACACAGGAATCATAAGAAAAGGCAATACACTTCTTGATTACGGGTGTGGAAAAGGCCGTGTAGACTTTTTCCTTGCCTATCAGACCAGATGCAGGTCCATCGGCGTGGAATATGATGAGAGAATCTACAATAAAGCAATAGAAAACAAAGAAAAAGCCATTTCAGCAGGAAGAGTAGCATTTAAAGCGGAAAATGCCGAATACTTTTCTGTACCAAGAGAAGTAGATAGAATTTACTTCTTTAACCCATTTTCACTTGAAATTTTGCAAAAAGTGATACACAGGATACTAGAATCCTATTACAAAAAACCAAGAGAGATAAAACTACTGTTTTATTATCCGTCAGATGAATATATTTCTTATTTAATGACCGTAGATGAATTTATGTTTGAAGACGAAATAGATTGCAGAGATTTATTTCCGGGAAATGATATGAGAGAGCGGATTGTGATATTTGGATTATAAATACTTCAATCAGAAAATGATATTACTTATCTATTATATTCGGTAATGAAATTGCGGCGTTTTTAATATCATTTTCATATAATATTATTGCAATGAGTAAAATAATTGCTGGAATATATCTTTTATACGATTTTATAACATTAATCTTATATACATTGATTTTATTTTTGTAATCTTCTCTGCTATCTCTCTGGATATTACAAAATTCAAAATTACCACAAATTTTAATAATACGAGGCAGGATAAAAATGGAAAATAAACATATTCAAAATAATCGAAATGAAAATAATAAGAAAAATGACACAACAAAAAAGAGAGGGAAAATACATATTCAAGAAAATGAATATATAAAAAATCGAAATAATTTTTACAATCAGGAAGATATTCAAGGAAATGTACACTATGACAGTACACATAAAGAAGGACATTCTCATAAGCATGAGGAATTGTCAGAACATCAACATATTGGTAAATCAGAAAAGTCATCAGTGAATCAGCACACTCATAAATCAGGAGAAGCATCAGTGTACCAGCATACCCATACCCATGTAGATGCAAACGGAAATGTTTATACTCATACACACACCCATTCGCCCCAAATCGTGAAAAACGAACTAAACCGCATTGCCCGGATTATAGGTCATATGAAGTCTATAAAAATTATGATTGAATCTGGAAGAGACTGCAGCGAAGTGTTAATCCAGCTCGCCGCTGTAGATGCCGCAGTCAAGAGCCTTAGCCGGGTTATATTGAAAGAACATATGTCAACTTGTATTGTTGATGCGATAAAAACGGGGGATGATGAGGCGATTGAAGCATTGAATGATGCGATAGACAAGTTTATGAAGTAAATTCTGGAGTTCGTCTGCCTCGCCAGCTCGGTAATTCAAAATTCACCATTGACATTTGGAAAGAAAAGGATTATTATATGCAAACAAGTTCGTTAGTGAACTAATTGCTAAAAGGCAACCTAAGGAATATGAAAAAGATACATAACAGGAGGATAAAACTATGCGGGATTCGTTAATTAATACCTGTGGAATGAAGATGCGTAAGCTTCTTGATAAAAAGTCAGAGGTGTTTGCACAGAAATACGGAGTGAGAAATGTAGAACTGGAGATTCTTTTATTTTTATATCATTCACCATGTGGTGATACAGCAAAAGATATTGTGGAGGAGAAGAATTTATCCAAAGCACACATTTCAAAGTCTGTAGATAATTTACGGGCGAAAGGTTTTGTCGTTTTGACAGAGGATGAGAATGACCGCAGAAAGAGACACATTGAGTTAACTGAGAAGGCTGTGGAAGCAGCGAAAAATATGCTGGAGGTTCATAATGAATGTAAAGAGGTTGTCATGCGTTATGTGACGGATGAGGAGAAAGAACTTATGAACCAGATAATGCAGAAGATGCTTCGCAGTCTGGATGAGGAACTTCAAAAGTAACAGAATTACTTTACGGAAATATTTACAGATAGCATTTACAGGAAGTATTTTTAATGGCATCGACTGATAATGCCACTGGAAAATGACCGGGAGAAATTTTAGATAATTTTTGGAGTATTGATGAAGATGATGACCAAAGAGTTAGTCAGATTAGAAGAAAGGAATGCAGTATATGAAGTCAGTGGCAATAGAAAGGGAATTTGGCAGCGGAGGACGGGATATCGGAATTCGCATCGCGAAAGAGGCACAGATTCCTTACTATGATGGACAGTTGCTGATTGAGGCCGCGAAAGGATATGGCATAGAGATTGCAGCTCTTAAGGAGTTTGACGAGAATAAAGTAGGAAGTTTTCTCTATAATATCGCGATGATGGCAGGCTATAATCAGTATGAAAATATGGCGAAAATTAATGAGATTTTCTATGGAATGAAAGAGACAATCAAGAATCTTCATGCAGAAGGTCCGGCGGTTTTTATCGGAAGATGTTCTACAGAAATTTTGAAATCCTGCGAAGATGTTGTGACAGTTTTTGTTCGCTGTAGTGATAAGGAGAAGAGGGTACAGCGCATTTTTGATAAGGAAAATGTAGACACGATGCAGAAGGCACGTCGTTTAATGGACAGAAAGGATTGGGGCAGGGAAAAGTATTTTAAGTTCTGGACGAAAAAGGACTGGAAGGACGAGAAGAACTATGATCTGGTTCTTGATACAGCGAAGTTTTCTTTGGAGGAGTGCTCAGAGATTTTATTGAAGAGGATGAACGAGTAGGCATTGGAAAGTATAATAATAAACGATGCTGATTTTTGATGAACATAGTAGTCAGAGTAAAATTGTTTTGACAAAAAGTAGTTGGAGGACATAAAGAATGACAAAAATATTTAAAAATATGGCCCCATACTGGTATATGATCGTTGCGATTGTGCTGTTGCTTATTGTGCAGGCGTTTGGCGATTTGTCGCTGCCGCAGTATACGTCAGATATCATTGATGTGGGAATTCAGAATAAAGGTGTGGAGCATATTCTTCCTGTGAAAATGACGGAGGATGAGTATGAGATTTCGCAGTTGTATATGACTTCGAAAGAGAAGAAAATATGGAAAGATACTTATGAGAAAAAAGGTGAGTATTACATTTGCAAGGCGGAAGATGAGGAGAAGCTGGATCAGTTAGATGATACATTTCTTACAGCGATTTTCTTAAATCATAACATGTCAAATGTAAAAGAATCGCAGTTTAAGAAGATGATTAAGAATTCGATTGCTTCGAATCCTGCGATGGCTCCGATGAAGGATAAAATAGATGATATGAGTGTCGATGAGATTGGAAAGATGCTCAACATGGAGTTTAAAAGCTTTCAGGAGGAAGATGATAACGGGAAAAAGGTTACTTACGTTGATGTGCGCCCAATGCTGTATCAGATGAAGCAGACAGGAATGATGAGTGCCAAAGATATCCAGAAGTCCAGAGAAGAAATCGAAAAGAAAATGAATGATATTGGAGAGAGTACTTTATTTTCTACAGGTGTTGCCTATGCGACAAAGTGTGATAAAGCTGCAGGAGTAGATATCGATAAGATACAGACAGATTATCTCTGGAAAGAAGGCGGCCGTATGCTTGGAATTGCATTTATGATTCTGGTAGCGGCGGTTGGAGTCGGTTTTCTTGCTTCTAAGGTAGGTGCGAGTGTTGGTAGAGATTTGCGAGGAAAAATCTATAAAAAGGTTATGGGATTTTCAAATGCGGAAATGAACCGTTTTTCTACAGCATCTCTTATTACAAGAAGTACAAACGATATTCAGCAGATTCAGATGGTTACAGCAGTTATGCTGAGACTTCTTTTGTATGCACCGATTATCGGAATTGGTGGAATTATTAAAGTGTATCAGACCGGAGCAGGAATGGAATGGATTATTGCTCTTGCGGTTGTTGTGATTCTCGGATTTGTTATGCTGCTTGTTTCGATGGCGATGCCGAAGTTCAAAATTATGCAGACATTAGTAGATGGTCTTAACCTTGTTTCCAGAGAGATTTTAACAGGACTTTCTGTTATTCGTGCATTTGGCAGAGAGAAAACAGAGGAAGAGCGTTTTGACGAAGCGAATAAAAAGTTAACAGGAACACAGCTTTTTACAAACCGTATTATGACGTTTATGATGCCGGGAATGATGTTTATCATGTACAGTGTTACCATTCTGATCACATGGGTTTCCGCACAAAAAATTGATGCGGGTACGTTACAGGTTGGTGCGATGACAGCGTTTATTACTTATGCAATGCAGATCGTTATGGCATTTCTTATGATGACAGCGATGTCTATTATGGTACCAAGAGCGGGTGTTGCAGCAGATCGTATTGATGAAGTTCTTAAGACAGAAGCTTCTGTTCAGAATGTGAAGAAGCCAGAAACGCTTAAGGAGCATAAAGGTGTTCTGGAATTCTCACATGTAGATTTCAAGTATCCGGGAGCAGAACATAACGTGCTTTCTGATATTGATTTTAAAGTGGAGCCAGGCAAGACAACGGCAATTATCGGAAGTACCGGCTGTGGAAAGTCTACGCTGGTTAATCTGATTCCAAGATTTTATGATGTGACAGGTGGACAGATTACATTAGATGGCAAAGATATTCGCCGGATTTCTATGGAAGAACTTCGAGAAGAAATAGGATTTGTACCACAAAAAGGTGTTCTTTTCTCAGGAACAATCGCTTCTAACCTGCGATTTGGAAAAGCAGATGCGACAGATGAGGATATAAAAGAAGCAGCAGAAATTGCCCAGGCGACAGAATTTATTGAGACGAAAAAAGAAAAATACGACAGTCCGATTGCCCAGGGCGGAAGTAATGTATCTGGTGGACAGAAACAGCGTCTCGCGATTGCAAGAGCGATTGCGAAAAAGGCAAAAGTACTTGTATTTGACGATAGTTTTTCCGCACTTGATATGAAGACAGATGCAGCACTTCGTAAGGAATTAAATGAAAAGGTGCAGGATGCATCTATCGTAATTGTAGCGCAGAGAGTCAGCACGATTTTACATGCAGATCAGATTCTTGTTTTGGATGAAGGAAAGATTGTTGGAAAAGGAACACATGAAGAACTGCTGAAAAACTGTGAGGTATATCTTCAGATTGCTAAGTCACAGCTTTCTGAAAAGGAGCTTGGACTTGAGAAATTAGGTTTGGCAGAAGAAAAAGTAGAGAAGGAAACAAATAAGAAAGAAATCCTTTCTACAAAAATTGATGAGAAAGAAAATAACAAATTAAAGAAAAAGTCTAATGATAGGAAGTTAAAACATAAGAAAGGAGGTAAGTAAAATGGCTGAAAATAAAGCAGGAACATCAAACAGAGGCCCAATGGGTGGTCGTGGTCCGATGGGCGGCGGAAGAAGAATGATGCAAGGTGGAGAGAAGGCAAAGAACTTCAGTGGTTCTTTTAAGAAACTCATTCGCTATATTGGAAATTATAAATTTGCGATTCTTGCGGTAATGATTTTTGCGGCAATATCTACAGTATTTTCAGTAGCTGGACCAAAGGTTATGGGAAAGGCAACTACTGCGCTGGCCGAAGGTCTGATGAAAAAGATTGCCGGAACAGGCGGGATTGATTTTACCTGTATCGGAAAGATCCTTTTGCTTACTTTAGGATTGTATCTGACAAGTACAGTGTTTAACTTTTTACAGGGATGGATTATGACAGGAGTAACACAGAAAATCTGTTACCGCCTTCGAAAAGAAATCTCGGAGAAAATTAACCGTATGCCGATGAAGTACTTTGAAAGTCGTACTTATGGTGAAGTTCTTTCAAGAATCACCAACGATGTAGATACATTAGGTCAGGGATTAAACCAGAGTGTAACGCAGGTTATTACTTCAACAGCAACGCTTATTGGTGTCGTTGTAATGATGCTCACCATTTCACCGTTAATGACATTAATTGCATTTATCATTTTACCGGTATCAGCAATCTTAATGTCTACAGTCGTAAAGTTTTCTCAGAAATATTTCCGCACACAGCAGGAATATCTTGGACATATTAATGGACAGGTAGAAGAAAGTTACGGTGGCCATCTGGTTATTAAAGCATTTAATAAAGAAAAAGACATGGTAAAAACATTTGATGAAACCAATGGAGTCTTATATGAATCTGCATGGAAATCTCAGTTTTTGTCAGGTTTAATGCAGCCAATCATGGCATTTGTCGGAAACCTTGGGTATGCCGGAGTTGCTATTTCCGGTGGACTGTTAGCAATTAGAGGAACGATTGGTGTCGGTGATATTCAGGCATTTATTCAGTATGTAAAGAACTTTACACAGCCAATCCAGCAGATTGCTCAGGTTATCAATCAGGTACAGTCCATGACAGCAGCCTCCGAGAGAGTATTTGAATTCTTAGAAGAGGAGGAAGAAGATCAGGAACACGAGGGAGCGGTATCTGTAGAAAACGTAACAGGAGAAGTGAAATTCTCTCATGTGAATTTTGGCTACAATCCAAATCAGACGATTATCAACGATTTTTCTGTAGACGTAAAGCCGGGGCAGAAAATCGCAATTGTCGGTCCTACCGGTGCAGGAAAAACAACAATGGTGAAACTGCTTATGCGTTTTTATGATGTAAATAGTGGCCAGATTCTTTTAGATAATCATGATGTTCGTGATTATAACAGACGTGATCTTCGTAAAGCATTTGGAATGGTGTTACAGGATACATGGCTCTATAAAGGAACTATTATGGAAAATATCCGTTATGGACGTTTGGATGCAACAGATGAAGAAGTTATCGAGGCAGCAAAAGCAGCTCATGCGGACAGCTTTATCCGAACACTTCCAGGCGGTTACAACATGGAACTTAATGAAGATGCAAGTAATGTGTCTCAGGGACAGAAACAGCTCCTTACTATCGCAAGAGCTATTTTGGCAGACAGCAGGGTAATGATTCTTGATGAGGCAACATCTTCTGTAGATACTCGTACAGAGGCTCTTATCCAAAAGGCGATGGATAATCTTATGGAAGGCAGAACGAGTTTTGTTATTGCGCATAGATTGTCTACGATTAAAAATGCAGATGTGATTCTTGTGATGAAAGATGGAGATATTATCGAACAGGGAAATCATGAAGAGTTACTTGCGAAAGGTGGATTCTATGCTCAATTGTATAATTCACAGTTTGAAGAAGCAGCATAATAGAGTTTGAATTCTGGTTTGCCGCAGGCAAGGAGACGCTCTCAGTAAATAAAATAACCTATATTTGTGACTTTAGTCGCTGCGGTTTGAATACTCGCTTACACACGCTCGTATCCAAACCTTGCTCCGAGGCCACAAATATAGGTTATTTTATTTACTGAGAGCTGTCTTTGGAAGTTGAAGAACAGTCAGAATTTATGTTTTGGGCGAATTGATAAGAAAAGTATGAAAAATATATATTCAAATATTTGAATATATATTTTAGGACGAAAATAATAAGTGAAATACACTGGTTTTAAGATGAAAAAAATCAAGGTAAAGAGTTTTTGACTTTAATGCTGGAATAAATTTTTGCCTTCTTGACATATTATTTTTAAAGAGGTAAGCTAGTTATAAAATAATAGATAATATATTATCTAAAATAGCTTAAAAACGGAGATTTTAGATAATATATTATCTAAAAAATGAGGATAAATATAAAAATATGAATAAGATTAAGCACAAACAAGATTGAGTATAGAATAGTGGAGCGAGGAAAGGAGATACATTGATGGAGGCGTTGGTTTGGGAAACAGCGGAGGAGCTTGATATGAAGCTGGCGCAGAGGGTGCGGAATATTAGGCGGAGAAGAAAGATTTCGCAGGAGGAACTTTCTCGTATGAGTGGGGTGAGTTATGGTTCTGTGAAGAGGTTTGAGGCTACGGGGAAGATTTCGTTGTTGTCGCTTACGAAGCTGGCGATGGCGTTGGATATGGCAGATGAACTTCGTGAGTTATTTACACAGGTTCCATATCGGAATATTCAGGAGGTTATTGATGAAAGAAAACGGAACACTACAAGTTTTATATGATGGAAAAGTAGTTGGAAATCTGGCGTTAATGGCAGGAAGAAAGATTGCATTTGAGTACAGTGAGGAATGGCTGGAAACAGGATTTTCTATTAGTCCTTTTTCTTTGCCGTTAAAGGAGCAGGTTTTTATACCAACAAAAGAGTATTTCGGCGGTTTATTTGGTGTTTTTGGGGATAGTCTTCCTGATGGGTGGGGTAATTTATTATTGAATCGTATGTTGCGGAAAAAAGGAATGAAGCCAGAAAAAATGACAATGCTGAATCGTTTGGCGATTGTGGGACAGTCTGGAATGGGAGCATTGACGTATCGGCCGGAGGAACATTTTTCTTTTGAGCCGCAGGGATATGATTTAGATGATTTAGCATTACAGTGCCAGAAGATATTGAATACAGAGTATTCAGAAAAATTGGATGAGTTGTATCTGCTGGGAGGAACCAGTGGAGGTGCCAGACCTAAGATTATGACGGAAATTGATGGAGAAGACTGGATTATAAAGTTCCCAGCTCATGTAGACGGTCAGGATGCAGGAGGGATGGAGTATGAGTATGCTTTATGTGCGAAAGCGTGTGGAATTGATATGACGGAAGTGCGGCTTTTTCCATCAAAGAAATGCAAAGGCTATTTTGGTATTAAGCGTTTTGACAGAGAAAGAATAGTAGATGGAATAGGAACAAAAGTAAAAGCAGGAAATAAGAAAAAGAGGATTCATATGTTAACAGCAGCGGCACTGTTGGAGCTGGATTTTGAACAGCCGAGTCTGGATTATCATAGCCTTATGAAATTGACTAAGATTTTGACGAGAGATAATGAAGCTGATGTAAGAGAGATGTTTCGCAGAATGTGCTTTAATGTGTTTGCACATAATAGGGATGATCATTCTAAGAATTTCACATATTTGTACGATGAAATGAAAAAGGGATGGCGATTGAGTCCTGCGTATGACCTTACTTTCAGCAATACTTACTATGGAGAGCATACCACAATGGTAGATGGTAATGGAAGAAATCCAGGGAAAAAGGAACTGCTGGTGGTGGGGATGCAGGCAGGTCTGGAAAAAAGCTGGTGCGAGGAAGTAATAGAAAAGATAAAAAATACGGTGGAAGAACGGTTGGAAAGATATTTATAGAGGTGGAAGTATAGTAACAATATTTAAATAGCGTATAAGAGTATCTGGAAAAAAGAATGTGACAGCCTATCTTAAGTAAAACTTAAAAATACTTAAGATAGGCTCTTTTTTTCTTTTTTCATGCCGAAATAAGGTATAATAAAATAATAAAAAATGTTTTACAAAAAAGATTCTTATTAGTATTTTTTTGTATAGAGGTTTTTATAAATCAAATAAGAAAATTCAGTAAGTGTATTGCTGGTGTATCAAATATGAAATGCAGCAATAAATACTGAGATTGGAAGATGTTTAAGAAATTATTTTAGAAAGGCAGATAGATTTGGAAGAGAATAGTTCAAGTATTTTAGTTGTGGATGATAATCCGGAGATTCGGGAGATTATACAGGTATTGCTCGGTGGTGAAGGGTATCTGGTAGAGACAGCGGGAAATGGCGTTAAGGCATTGGAGATGTTGGAAAACAGGGAGTATGATCTGATTATTCTTGATATTATGATGCCGGGAATGGATGGATACCAGACATGCCGGAAGATGCGGGAAGAGAGTAATGCGCCGATTTTATTTTTGAGCGCGAGAACGAAGGACAGTGATAAGACATTAGGATTTTCGAGTGGCGGGGATGATTATCTGGCGAAGCCTTTTTCTTATAATGAGCTGATTAGCAGAGCGAAGGCGCTGATTCGCAGGTATCAGGTTTATAAAGGAAAGGCGGAGAAAGTAGAGACACCAAAGAATTTTTCCTGCAAGAATCTGGTTGTGGATGAGGAGACAAAAAGTGTATATTCTGATGGGCAGTTATTGGAGCTTACAGATACAGAATATGCGATATTGCTGTTGCTTTTGAAAAATAGAAGGCAGGTCTTTTCGACAGAGCGGCTTTATGAAGCAGTATGGAAAGAGAATTTCTATTATGGAGCGGAGAATACGGTCATGGTGCATATTCGAAATCTTCGAAGAAAGGTAGAAAGAGATTCTAAGAATCCGATGATTATAAAGACCTCCTGGGGAAAGGGGTATTACTGTGATTAAAAAGGTACAGACAAAGGCGAAAGGATGGAAGATTCATACGCAGTTGATGGTTCTTATTCTTTTGACGGGGCTGGCAAGCATTTTATTGTTTGAAGTTTTGTGGCTGAATAAGTGGGATATTTACGAGTATGTTCAGCAGGTTCCGGGATTCCGGGATATGTCACAGGATGAGGATTTTTGGGAAAAACTGCGGACAGAAGCTGCCAATTATAATATTCCGTCTTCTGAAGATGATAAGGAGGGAATTAAAAAGATACAGCCATTTCTTAGTCAGGGAGACAAATATACGGGCATTTATATTTATAACTTAAAAGAGGGAACCTATGTAGCAGGAAAGTTTCCGAGCGTGTTAAATAATGCGGCATTTAGTACATTTTTTGATATGGGTTATCAGCTTACCGGTGGAGAAGGTGAGGAGACATATGAGTTCCCGATGAAGTTTAAAAATGGATACGCAACGGTAATGGTGTGGTTTTATCATAGAGTGCGATTTATTTATCCATATTGTATTTTTTGTTTGACAGTCAGCATCGGATTGTTCTTCGGAGTGATTTTATTTTTCATAAAAAAGAAAATGAATATGGTTGCCTCGTTGAAGGATGAAATTTTGCGAATGGCAGCAGGTAATCTCCGAGACAATGTGCCGGAGATGGGGCAGGACGAGATTGGAATTATCGCAGAAGAACTGGATAATCTGCGGACAGCTCTGCAGGATACTTTGGTTCGTGAAAAGGAAAGCCGCAGGGCAAATCAGGACTTGATTACAGCGATGTCCCATGACTTGAGAACGCCTTTGACAATTTTAAATGGATATTTGGAAGTACTTCGATTAAACCGCAACCCGGAAATGCATGAGGAATATCTGAATCGCTGTCTGCAAAAGACAAGTGACATCCGGGAAATGACGGATAGAATGTTTGAATATGCACTGGTATTTGAGGAGGTAGATGATCCGAAAGTCAAGGAAATACCAATAGAATATTTTAGAGATTGCATTAATGAACATAGTGACTTTATCAAGCTTGCAGGATTTCAGCCGGAGCTTGATTATACGAATGTAGAAAGATGGATTACTGGTGATAAAGGAATGATAAAAAGAATATTCAGTAATCTTTTTTCAAATATTCTGAAGTATGGAGATAAGTCGGTTCCAGTAAATATAAAAGGCTGTTTTACAAAGACAACGTATATACTTACAATGTCGAACGGTATTAAGCAGCAAAGTACAGGAGTGGAAAGTAATCATATCGGTTTAATGAGTGTGGAAAAAATGATGCAGCAGCTTGGGGGAAAGAGTTCATTTTCGGAGGAAAATGGATTGTTTTCTGTGAGATTGGAGTTTCATTTGACAGCATATGGAAGAGTTGACAGACCAGAGACTTACGCAGGAAATAATGCAGGAAGTATTTAAGGGAAAATCAGTTCTGACTCAAAATAAAAAGCCTTGAGAGAAAATCAAGAAGATTTCACAAAATGTTCACAATTTTTTAGCACTCAACACTTGACGCGGCTAATAATAGGTGTTATATTACAGCTAGAACAAAGGAGAGGACATAAAGAGATAAGAAAAAGAGTTCCAAACCAAAGTTCAGAAAAATCATTTCAACATAGTCGAAAGAAAGATGCTTCCGATTTGCTGAAGACAGTAAAAGAGTTTGAAAGGAGCAATGACTTATGATGATGCCTAGTATTTTTGGAGAGAATTTATTTGATGATTTTGATAGCTGGTTTAGTGACCCGGTTGAAAAGAGATTTTTCGGTAAGAAGAATCCATTGTATGGAAAACATGCAAAGAACCTTATGAAGACAGATGTAAGAGAGACAAAGAATAGTTACGAAGTAGACGTTGATCTTCCAGGATTTAAGAAAGATGAGATTAAGCTGGAACTTGACAATGGATATCTTACCATTTCTGCTGCAAAAGGTTTAGATAAAGATGAGACTGACAAAGAAACCGGTAAGTATATCCGCCGTGAACGTTACGCAGGTAATTTATCAAGAAGCTTCTACATTGGAGATGTAAAGCAGGAAGATGTGAAAGCTGCATTTAAGAATGGTATTTTAAGTATCAGCGTTCCGAAAGAAGATAAGAAAGCAAAAGAAGAGAAGAAATATATTACAATCGGTGAATAATTCCTTAACGTTTATTGAGAATCGAATAAAAAACTTGAAAATAAAGTTTAATAAAACAACAGATGACCGAAAGGAACTCTGATGAAATATAAGTGAACAGGTTAATAATACAGGTGAGGATTTTAAAGCAGAATTAGTAATGAAATTAGTAGCTTGAATAATAGATTAAAATATAATTTTTTAAAATTGATTATTTAAGAATCCGTTATTTAGGATTTTATTTGAAGGGAGAAATGACTTATGATGATGCCTAGTATTTTTGGAAATAATTTTGTAGATGATGTATTTGATGATATGTTCCCATTCGCAGGAAATTATACAACTGCTAACTATGATTTGATGAAGACTGATGTAAAAGACGCTGGTGACCATTACGAACTTGAGATGGAAATGCCGGGAGTTGAAAAAGAGAACATCAAAGCAGAACTGAAAGATGGTTACCTGACTGTTACCGCACAGCAGAATACTAACAAAGATGAGAAAGATAAACAGGGTAACTACATCCGTAGAGAAAGATATAGCGGAAGCTGCCAGAGAAGCTTCTATGTTGGTGAAGGTGTAAAACAGGAAGATTTGAAGGCTGCATTTAATAATGGAATTTTAACGGTAGCAGTTCCAAAAGAAGTGCAGAAACCAGTGGAAGAAAAACAGTATATTACTATTGAATAGTGATTTTTTAAAATAGACAGACGAAAATAGAACCCTCATACCGTCCTATCTGTGACTTTCGTTGCGATGTGTTGAATAGTCGCCCCTATACTCGCATCCAACACTTGCTCCCAGTCCACAGATAAGACGATATGGGGGTTTTATTTTTTGCTTTTTCATAAATTTGAAATCACTATTCAAGGTTGGTGGATTTGAGGGTGTCTGTCTATTTAATGAGTCGAATCAGCAATCTTTTGGAAAAGAGTTCTTACCGGATGTTTTAATTTGGTTTTTAAGGTGGATATATTTTCATTTTGCAATTCGATAGCTTTTTCTAATTCAAGGATATGTTGTTGCATATCTTCATTTTCTTTTCTTAAAGAAATAGTAGTGTTGCCGAGGACACGGATAATATCCTCGCACATATGTCTGGAATTCCATTCCCATTTTTTTATGTTTTTGAAATTCGTTTTAAATAAATCTTCGGAGCAGTTAAAATTCAGAACCTTATATAATAGAAAATTATTGTAAATTGTGTAGTAAAATTTTCATTTCAAATATGAAATAAGTGCACAGGTATGCTGTGGTGAAATATTGTATGCCTGTATAGAATTACTATGATTTAATCATAACAGATTTCTTGAAAATAAAGAAATAATATCATAAGAATATTAAAAAAAGATTAAAGGTAGAAATTTGTACATAACATGCAATTTGTATGTAAAATTCTTGTAATACATGAAACGCTATGTTAGAATAATTAAATTAGAAAATTATGAGGAAATCTCAGGTAATACAATTGCTGAGGATTTTACATTTAAAGAGATGTACTATCAGAGCATTTCGGCACTTGTTTTGGTGATTGATTCTCTGAAAATATATAGGAATTTAAAGGAGGTTTAGGAAAGCGATGAAGGGATTGTTTATCATTAATCCATCTTCTGGAAGACAGAATTTTATTGACAAGATTAAGGAGATAGCGGGAATGCTGGTCATTGACCAGATATGCAATACTATTGATGTTTTCTATACAGAAAAGCAGGACGATGCTCTGAATAAAGCGGCAGCTCTGGAAAAGGGACAGTATGACTTTGTAGTTGCTGTTGGAGGAGATGGAACGCTTAATGAGGTGATTAATGGTGTTGTACTTAGCCAGAGTAACACTCCGGTTGCAGTTATTTCGGCAGGAACGGTTAATGACTTTGCAACTTATCTGAATCTTCCACAGACACCGAAGGAATTCTGTGATATGATAGCAGATTTTAAGCTTAAAAAGGTAGATGTCGGTAAAGTTAATGAAAAATATTTCATTAACGTAGTAGCGGCGGGTCTTTTATCTGATACTGGATTTAAAGTATCAAAAGATAAAAAGGCAGTAATGGGTAAACTGGCGTATTATTTAGAAGGAGCGGCAGAACTTCCAAAGCAGTTCGGAAAGAGCTGGAAGATGAAGTTTATCACAGACAATAAGACGGTAGAAGAAGAGATTCTGTTATTTATGGTTGCAAACTCACAGAGCGTAGGAGGTTTCCGTGAGATTGCGCCATTGGCATCTGTTTCAGATGGATTATTTGATATTATCATTATAAAGAAAATGGACATTTTCCAGATGCTTCCGCTTATGCTTTCTATTCTGCAGGGTGATCATGTAAATCATCCATCTGTGGAGTATATCCAGACAAAGAAGCTACATATTGAGAATCTGTCTGGGGAAGAAGTCAAAGTAGACTACGATGGAGAGGAACTGCCAGAGGGATTCCCAGTGGATATCAGTATAATACCGCAAGCAATAAATATTGTGGTTCCTAAGTAAATTTGGGATTGTTGCAGGCAAGGTAGACGCCCACAGAAAGAGAAATAACCTATATTTGTGACTTTCGTCGCTGCAGGTTGAATGTTCGCTTAACCGCTCGCATCCAACCTTTGCTCCCAGGCCACAAATATAGGTTATTTCTCTTTCTGCGGGCTGTTTGTTGGCTGTTGGAGAATCTGTAGCTGGATTACTATAAGAATTAGAATTTGATTAGGAAGCAGGGAGAGATTTGAGGAGGGGGAGAGATGAATAGAAAATTAGAAATTTGTTTTTTCTGCAAGGATAATCTTCAGAGTTTCTATTCTTCGGCTTCATTCATTATACTTCGGAATTTTAGAGAGATTTGAGGAGGCGTCGGGAGGTAGTGATTTTAAAATCTTAATAGTAGATATCAGCTTTAATCCCCCCTCACCAACACACTTTATAAAGCAGATCAAAATTGCTTTGGGGAAATTATGAATTCCAATTTCTGATTTTACTCCAGCGGCCACTGTCAGAAACCTTGTCTCCCAATACTTCCTATTTGTGACCTGGGAGCTGCGAGAAGATATCTGATGTTAGAAAAGTCTCTCCTTAAAATAATTGATTTTGCGACTTTGTGTTTTTTACAACTGAGTCAAAATCAATTATTTTAAGGAGAGACTTTCCATAGAAGACTATTACTCGCAGCGACGAAAGTCACAAATAGGCAGTATGGGCGGACAAGGTTTCGTCAACTTCGTCAGCGAAAATCCGAAGTTAAAAAATAATTGTTGCAAAGAATTCCTTTCTGCTTTATAATAAGCAAGAATATTGATTCGTTGCGATGAGAGAAGCTACGGTATGAATGTTTTTCAGAGAGCTGATGGTTGGTGAGAATCAGCAGGCGGAAGTACCTTTCCACTTTTTGAGCATTGATGAAAGTCAAAGGCTGGTATCCTTTAACGTACTAATGAGTGGCTGTTATGGCTTTATGTGTTTATACATTTTGATATATTTAGATATAATGTATTCTGGTATGATTTGATATGTGTCAGATATATTTAAATAATATAGATGTATTTGAATATGTTAGCAAGGACAGCAATTTGGGTGGCAACACGGAATTCTTCGTCCCATGAGTGAGGGTAGAAGGGTTCTTTTTTTATTTGTAACTATTTAAAGCAAAATATTAATAGTTTTTGATAGTTATGTTGATATTAATATTTAAATGAAACCCAGAATATTTTCTAACGTATTTTCGAAATCTTAGCCGCAAAAGTAAGAGGGAAAGACTTCGGGAATATTCTAACAAAACAGGAGGATATTGATAATGTTAGATTTAAAATTTGTCAGAGAAAATCCAGAGGTTGTAAAACAGAACATCCGTAATAAGTTTCAGGATGAGAAGCTTCCTTTAGTAGATGAAGTAATTGAGTTAGATGCACAGAGAAGAGCAACTCAGCAGGAAGCAGATGATTTAAGATCAAACAGAAAGAAGATTTCTAAACAGATTGGTGCGTTAATGGCACAGGGCAAAAAAGAGGAAGCTGATGCTGTAAAAGAGCAGGTTACTAAGAATGCAGAGCGTCTTGCAGAACTTGAAAAGTTAGAGGCAGAGCTTGGAGAAAAGGTTAAGAAAATCATGATGATTATTCCTAATATCATTGATCCAAGTGTTCCAATCGGTAAAGATGACAGCGAAAATGTTGAAATCCAGAAATATGGCGATCCATTTGTTCCTGATTTTGAAGTTCCATATCATACAGATATCATGGAAAGATTTGATGGAATCGATTTAGACAGTGCAAGAAAAGTAGCAGGTAACGGATTCTATTATTTAATGGGAGATATTGCGAGACTTCATTCCGCAGTAATTTCTTATGCAAGAGACTTCATGATTGATAGAGGATTTACTTACTGTGTACCTCCTTTTATGATTCGTAGTAACGTAGTTACAGGTGTTATGAGTTTTGCAGAGATGGATGCAATGATGTACAAAATCGAAGGTGAAGATTTATACTTAATCGGAACCAGTGAGCATTCCATGATTGGTAAATTCATCGACACTGTTTTACCATCTGATACACTGCCAAGAACATTAACATCTTATTCTCCATGTTTCCGTAAAGAAAAAGGTGCACACGGAATCGAAGAACGTGGTGTATATCGTATCCATCAGTTCGAAAAGCAGGAAATGATCGTTGTATGTGAGCCAGAAGACAGCAAGATGTGGTTCGATAAGTTATGGCAGAATACCGTAGATTTATTCCGTTCTATGGACATCCCTGTTCGTACACTTGAATGCTGTTCCGGTGACCTGGCAGACCTTAAAGTAAAATCTATCGACGTAGAAGCATGGTCTCCACGTCAGAAGAAATACTTCGAAGTAGGAAGCTGTTCTAACTTAGGTGATGCACAGGCTAGAAGATTAAAAATCCGTGTAACAGGTGAAAAGGGTAAATACTTTGCTCACACATTAAATAATACAGTAGTAGCACCACCTCGTATGTTAATCGCTTTCCTTGAGAATAACTTAAATGAAGATGGTTCTGTAAGAATCCCAGAAGTACTTCGCCCATATATGGGAGGAAAAGAAGTTCTTACTCCAGTAAAATAAATTCGGGTTGCCGTAGGCAGGGAAGACGAAACCTGAAAGATAAATAAAGCATATCTGTGACTTTAGTCGCTGCGAGTAGAAGTCTTCTAGGAAAAGCCCCGTATTAAAAGTTATTGATTTTGACTCAGTTGTACAAAACACAAAGGTGTCAAAATCAATAACTTTTAATACGGGGCTTTTCTAATATTAGATTACTCTCTCGCAGCTCCGAGGTCACAAATATCGTTTATTTTATTTAATGTGTGCGTCTCCCTTTCCTGCTGCAACCCAGAATTATTTCTTCTTCCTCCGAGAAATTCGATTTTTTCTGCGTTTCTCCAGCTCATGTCTGTGAATCAGGTGCATGATCAGGATAATAAGAATAACTGCGACTAAGAGTCTCAAGGAGAATTCAATTCCTTTATGTATAGCATCTTTTCTTTTTGATGCTACAGGGGCAGTTTTTAAGTTATCGTCTACGGTTTTGCCTTCCTGATAAGCTTTTCCCTGTTTAGAAGTTGTGTCATAGGTAACTTCTGTCTGTCCAAGTTTTTTGCCATCACAGGAGATTACGATGTAACCAAGGCGGCCAGTTTTTTTATCTTCATCGAGTTTAAAAGCGGTTTTTAAATCAGATTCATTAAAGTCTTTTTTTACAAGAACAGAGAAGTTTTTGTTATAAACAGAGTTTAAAAGCTGAATCTGGTCGAGCTTTGAAGAGTCAATGGAGGTATTTGCTGTCATGGCAGTTTTTAAACTGAAATCAGTAAGCGGAGTTACGGATTTTACCTGATTAAAAGCCCACTTGAATAAGTTAGCAGTATCTGTGTAGCTTTTGTCTGCACCGTAGTCTTTTAAAATGACGCAGATAAGTTCTACATTATCTTTCTTTGCGTAAGTGACTAAGGTATTGAGGGCAACCTGAGTGAATCCAGTTTTTGCTCCTTCTGCATATTTGTAGTAGTAGTCACTGTTTTCGCGAAGAATTTTAGCGTGATTCCACAGCTCTAAAGTATCTTTTAAAGTGTCACTTTTCTTTAAGGTGTAGGAAATGGTTCCGGAAATTTTACGGAATTCCTCATGCTTCATGGCTTCTTTTAAGATAAGGCCCATATCGTGAGCTGTTGTGTAATGTTCTTCATTTGGAAGTCCATGAGGGTTTTTGAACTGTGTGTTGGTACAGCCTAATTCTTTGGCGCGCTTTGTCATAAGCTTTGCAAATTCTGTTGTGGAACCGGAAATGTGCTCTGCGATAGCGGCAGCGGCCTCATTAGCGGATACAAGCATTAATGCATAAAGACTGTCTTCTACAGTAAGCTTGGCACCAACATTAATTCCAGCGGTACTGCTACCTGCCTCAATTCCGTTAACTGCAGCATTGGAGTAAGTAATAACATCACTCATTTTGCAGTTTTCAACAGCGAGTAAAGCGGTCATAACTTTAGTGATACTGGCAGGATATCTCTTGGTGTCTGCCTCTTTTCCATAAAGAATCGTTCCGGTATTGGCATCCATGACAACAGCAGATTCTGCTACGATATCTGGTGCACCGTTTAAATTGGAAATTCCATAGGAAGCACCAGCCTGTACTTTTGAAGTATCGGTCTGCGCTTCGGAGGTGTCAGCCTGTGTTTTTGAGGTATCCGTCTGTGCCTCGGAAGTGCCAGTCTGCGTTTTAGAAGCAGTGGCAGTAGTTGCCGCGGCAAAGGAATTCACACAAAAGCTTAAGGCCAATGTTAGTGTCAATATAAACGTAAGTATTCGTTTCATTGTTAAATCTCCTTTTTATTTTGCCCTGGAGCATTTTTCAAACACGCTCTATCATGCAGTATTATTAATATGCTGATATACTATTGGGCTAAGTCTTTGAGTTCTATTCGGTCATTTCAGACCTTGCCTCTCATTGTATCCTACTTCCATAGAAAAAGCAAAAATTAATTGCAAAAATAATGTCCAGCGATTAGAATAATACTGTATGTCTAAAATTGCGTATAGATATAGAAGAAAATATATTAAGATAGATGGGGAGAATTAAATGAGATTAAGAAATGTAAAAGGTTCAAGAGAACAGATTGCAGCGAATGAATATACAATTAAAGACGCAGAGCAGATTAAAGGCCAGTGGAAAGATTATTTCCAGGATGGTAAGCCGATTCAGTTAGAAATTGGAATGGGAAAAGGTAAATTCCTTATGCAGTTAGCAGAAAAGAATCCTCAGATTCATTATATTGGAATTGAAAAGTATTCCAGTGTTTTGGTCAGAGCATTAGAGAAAATGGAAGAGAATCCTTTAGAGAATCTTCATTTTATTCGAATGGATGCAGAGAATATTGTGAATGTATTTGAAAAGGGTGAAGTAGATCAGATTTACCTGAATTTCTCAGATCCGTGGCCGAAAGACCGTCATGCAAAGAGAAGACTTACTTCCAGACAGTTTTTAGAGCGTTATCATAACATTTTAAAGGAAGAGGGAAGAGTTATCTTTAAGACAGATAACAGACCATTATTTGATTTTTCTTTAGAAGAAGTAAAAGAAGCAGGATGGACACTTGAGAAATCTACATTTGACCTTCATCACAGCGAATATGTTGAGGGCAATATCATGACAGAATATGAGGAAAAGTTCGTAGCAAAGGGTAATCCGATTTGTATGCTTCAGATTTTTTTACAGGAAGATAAATAACAACATTCCCTGTCTTTATCATAAGATAAAACAGGGGTGGAATTTTATGAATTTTAAAGAAAAAATGTGCTGGAATATTCAGCGAAAGAGCCTTTGTAATAGAGGAATCTGGCGGTGTCTGTGTAATTTCTGCCAGAGCATTTCAGAGGTATGCAGAATTTTAAATGGCAAATAATTTACTTTACGATAAATGAAAGGATTTTATTTATGAAAAAGATTGTAGCAATTGATTTAGACGGAACATTATTACATTCTGACTGTACGATTTCTTCTTATTCAAAAGAAGTAATTGCGGAAGCAGTAAAGAATGGAATTATGGTAGTTCCAACATCAGGAAGAAGTTTTCGAAGTATTAAGAATCAAGTGCAGGATATCGAAGGTGTAAAATACTGCATCTGTGCAAATGGAACATTGGTTGGAAATATTCAGACAGAGGAATTGCTTCATAATTGCAAGATACCACAGAATTTGGTTTATGACATTTATAAAGAAGTAAAGGAAAGACATGGTTTTATAGAACTTTACTGTGACAATGATGCCTATGTGGAAAAAGATACAGCTCCGATTATTTATGATACTAAGATGGGAAAAGATTTCTGTGACAGTATGTTATCTACAGATGTAATCGGCCTGTCCTATGATTTACTTCTGCGCCGTGGAACAATGCGTATCAATAAGATACACGTTGCATTTCCAGATCCACAGGAGTTAAGAGAATTTGCAGCGAAAACAGCAGAGAATAAAGAACTTATTGTAACATTTCCTAGTGAATATAACATGGAAATTTTTCCGAATGGCTGTAACAAAGATGTAGGAATCCGTATTCTTGCTGAGAAGTATCATATTCCACAGGAGGATACAGTGGCTATCGGAGACAGCGATAATGATGTGGCGATGATTGAGTATGCACATATTGGAATTGCCGTAGCAAATGCAATGGAAGTATTAAAGGAAAAAGCAGATTACATCACCAAATCAAATGATGAAGATGGACCTGCGATTGTACTTAAAAAAATACTTGAAAAATAAAAAATAATGCTTGCAATCTATGAAAGGTTGTTATATAATAGTCCTTGTCGTTGAGAGATACGAAAACAAAACACAAGGATATGCGCTTTTAGCTCAGTTGGTAGAGCAGCGGACTCTTAATCCGCGTGTCCAGGGTTCGAGCCCCTGAAGGCGCATTACAAAGTACCGTTTTTGGGATTTAGACCTGGGGATGGTGCTTTTTTTGTTGTATAAAAAAGAATGTATAGAAGTCATATTTTACAAAGACAGAAGCCATAGAGCAAACTCCGCCCTATTTGTGGCCTGGGAGCAAAGGTTGAATATTCGCTTACGCGCTCGTATCCAACCTTTGCTCCCAGGCCACAAATAGGGCGGAGTTGGTTCTATGGCTTCGTCTCCTTTGCATCAAAAAAATGAAATAAAAAAATTTTAAAAAATAATGAACCTTTTCATTTTTGGAGCGTATAAGGGAGTGAAAGGGGAAAATAATTGAGAAAAGGAGGTTGTTGTAAAAGGGAAAATATGAAGAAATTTCCAAGTTTTACAGAACACAAATAAACGTATTATAATAACAGAAGTAGTTATAATCTGTCACGGAATTTATGATTATAGCAGCGGAAAGAGAGGAAACATATGAAAAAGTGTACAAAGTGTGGAAAGACAATACAGGAAGGGAGATTTTGTCCATATTGTGGAACGAAAGTAGTGGACAATGCGCAAGAGTTTTTTGAAGAGCCAGGGATTCAGAAAGGGGAGTTAAATAAGGAAACGCTGAATAAAGAAAAGCTAAATACGGATGAGCTGAAGAATACGGCGTTAAAAGTGGTCAATTTTTTTAAGAATAATAAAAAGGTTACTGGCGTAGCAGCAGGAGTTATATGTTTATTAATAATTATTGGTTTCGTTTTGGGGAGAGGAAAGTCTTTTGATTTTGCAAATTATGTAAATTTGGAATCTAGTATTAATGGACATGGAAGATGTGACGGTAATATAGATTATGAACAGTTTGCAGAAGATATTATGAAGGATAGCAAGATACAGGAGAAAGTTCAGGAGTATTTTAAAAATTATCCTTTAGCCGAAGCTTATGAGGAAGATGATTATGAATATTTATTAGAGGATAAGTTAGAGAGTAATCTGGATGTAACAGTAGATATAAAAAAAGGAACTCAGGGCGAATTAAAAAATGGAGATAAAGTAAAGCTTACTTTGGTATGCAATAATAAAAAATTTTTTCAAAAGATGGGAATCCGCTTTTCTCCTTCCTCAAAAACAATTACAATTAAGGGATTAAAAGATGCAGAGACTATAGATTATTTTGATGGAATGACTCTAGAGGATTTGGGGCTTCAGGGGGTTGCACCGTATGGTAAAGTAAGTTCAGAGGTTAGTAATAAACTTCCAGATAATAAAACAATAAGTATGACATGCAGTCCGTCTGAAGGCTTAAGTAACGGGGATAAAGTTACTGTTACAATTGATAGTGATTCAAATAATGAAGATGTAGCATATGTTCCAAAAAGCAAAAGTAAGACATTTACAGTAAAGGGATTAGAGGAGTATGTTATAAAGCTGGAGCAGATAGATAAAGATATCATGGATTCTATAGTGAAACAGGCACAGGATGCAGCAATGAGTTATGCGGCACAGAATTCTGATTATGGAACGGTAGAACTTACACCGATAGGGACTTATTTGTTAACGGCAAAGGAAGAGATTGATGGAGGATATTATAATAAAGTAATCGTAGTATTTAAAGCTAAGAGCACGATTGCCGGTAAACAGATAGAAAACTATAGTTATATTTCTTTTACAGATGCCAAAATGGTTGATGGTAAAGCGGTGGTAGATTTAGGAGAGTATTATTCTCCATATGAGTCAAGCTTATTTAGTACAGAAGGCGGAGAAGGATATGATATAGTGATTGGTGATAGTACATATTGGGCGAAAGGCTTTAAGTCAATAGAGGAATTATTTAACCAAAAGGTTGAAACAGATGTGGAAGCACACAATGTAGAGGCATCAGAAGGATTGTATAAGAGGTAAAGAACGGGAAAATGTATTGTAGAAATTGCAAGAAAGAATATCCAGAGGGAAGCAGATTTTGTGGGAGTTGCGGAGCGCCGCTTGTCAGAATGCTGGATATCTATGGGGAAAGATTTTATGAAGGAGATATGGAAGCATTTAATTACATTTATGCAGATACTTATAGCTGGGTACTGAATGAAGTCAGGAAAATATTTGCGGTAAATGTTTCCGAGATAGATGATTGTGTACAGGAAATTTATCTTTTACTTTATAGGAAAATCAGACAGTATAACCCAGCAAGAGGAAGTTTTAGTGCATGGTTTAATACTCTGGTGAGAAACCGAATTTACGATTATGGAAGAAAGCTGGCGAGGAATAAAGAATTTGTTCCAGATGAAGAAGAAGGATATTTCTCAGAAATGGTGGATGAAAATATTCATATTAATCCTGAAGCGAAACTGGAACGGTCAGAGCGTGAAAGAATCTTAGATGAAATCATGCAGGAGCTTAGTGAGTCACAGCGTTTGTGTATACAGTTATTTTACTGTGAGGGACTGAAGATTAAAGAAATCGCAGAACGGTTGAATATCAGTAAGGGAACGGTAAAGAGCCGGTTATATAATGGATTGAAAAAGTTGAATGTAAAAGTTACCGACATGCAAAAAAGAGGTCTTTACACATTTACAATGGCACCACTGGCGTTCTTCTTATGGATTATTTCCAGAGACGACTGCAGTGCAAAAGGAGATTATTTCGCATTACAAAAAGCACAGAATTTTATGGCGCAAAATGCTTTACAGCAAGCAAAGAATATGGCAGCCGCAAACGGGGCCGGGCAAGCAAAAGGAGCAGTAAATCCTGCTTCAAAAGTTCCTGGAGCGATGGCAGGAAAGGCTTCTGGAACTGCTGTTAAAGCAACTGTTTTGAAAATATTGGCTGGTGGAATTACGGCAGCAGTAATAGGAACAGCGGGATTCTTTGGTGGAAGAATGATTAAAAATCATCAGGCGAAGAAAGAGACGACACAGACGCAGAATGGACAGAATAATCAAGATAAGTCCAATAAACAAAATGGACAGAATTCTTCAGGAGCTTCGGATAATCAAGGTAGTGCAGGAAAGAACACGAAAGGTTCATCTAAGCAGTTTGTTAATAATAATGAAGCTTTTGTAAAAGAGATGCTGACCCTGACGGTTAACTCTAATACGTTGGTTCAGGATAACAAGGAGAAGAGTTTAAGAGATGCCGTAGATGTTTCAATGATGCTTATGTATGACAGCAATAGCAGCAATGAGGGAGACTCAGAAATCTGGAATGTCGTTTCAAAAGATCAGGTGAAGGACACAAAAGCTGATAATCAAGGCGGAAGTATTTCAGTACAGGAATCTGCTTTTGACAAAATGAAACAATTTTTAGGATGCGAAACTGGGTTAGAAAAGTTAAGCACACAATACGGTGAAAAAGATCAGATATTTGATAATTTTTCCTGTAAGAATGGAGTTGTAGCTGCCAATGATCTATATCCTAATGCGGATGATATGAAATCCGTAAATATTCTTTTAAAAAGACCTTTAGATAATGGGGATATGGAACTGTTTTTTGTAGATAATGTGTATGAAACACCGGAACAGGTATATTCCGCAGTTATTTCACCGGCAGATAATGCGCTGGGAGCACAGCTAAGCAAGGTAGAAGTGAAATTAAAGGCGGATAACTTTAATAAAATATTAGGAGCGGCAGCGGTACTCGGAAAGCAGTACACAGCAAATGGTAATAAACTCAGTGGAAATATCAGCGAAATATCTGATGCTAATAAAATGACAGCACTTATTGATTCTGTATATTGGTATCACATTATGAACAGCAATGATATGGAAGAGGATATGGGAGTTTCTTATCCTGTATTTTCTGAAGATGATGTAGAGGCAACCACAGCTAACTCTGTAACAGTTAAAAAATCTGCATTTAATGATTACCTGAACTTTGTAAGTTATAACGGAACGATTGATGACGTTAAAAATTATGCGGGTGAAGATCAGACTTATGGCTGTGCGGTGAATATAGAAGGTGACAGAATCACATTTACATTCGAAGAGGACGGCGATATTCCATATTCGTTACAGGGTACGGAAGAGAAAATCAAGCAAAGTCTGAAGATGGATAAGCAAGGTAATCTAACGTTAGATTTCCAGCTTTTTGAGATGGAAGGTGCAGGAGATCAATGCACAATGGCAATGGGATTTGACGGTAATTCTGGCTTGAAGTTAAAGAGCTTTGTGAGAAAGTAGATATGGTACCATACAAGTAGGAGGACAAAATGAAAAAGAAGAAAAATAAAGGCTGGTATTGCCCGGCATGCGGAAAGTTTAATGGGGAAGAATCCAAATTTTGCCTATACTGTGGGGCTCAGAACGCTATGCAAAACAACATGCGTCCTGCACCCAAAAAGCAATTTAAAGGACTAACCGTTGCATTGGGAATCGTATTGATTGCGTTGATAGGGGCATCCGTATTTGTTGTTCAAAAGTATAGAAGTACAAATACAGCAGCCGTTCAGACGCAAAAAAAGAATGCGAGAGCAGATTCTGAGAAAAAGAGTAAAGAGATAAAAGAGAAAGATAAAGACACAGATGCAAAAGAGGCGACAACAGAGTGGAATGCTTCTATGAGTTTTTCTAAACAGTCCAGTGAAGATGACGGCAAAACAAAAACTGCCAATGCAGCTACAACATCTGCGGCATCTGCAACAACGGCTAAATCAGAAGAAGCATCACAAGCGGAAAGCGCAGCCTTAGAAGGCGTTGCAGACTCTAATACAGGAAGTTATTCTTCCGTAACCGATTTAAATAATTATAAACAAATTTCTATAGACGGTAAATTTACTTTTGCCTATCCAAAAGGATTTTTCCAAAAAGGAAGTATAGACGGGGATAACTATAGTTTTTGGGCAGTGGATGAGAAAAATAACGAATGTACGATGAATGTAAAAGTCTTAGGAGATGGGAATTCTGTTCAGGAGCAGTACGATAACATAACAAGTACATTGATGAATGTAAACCCAAACATAAAGCCAAACAAAAGCGATTCAGGCTGGACATATACTTATTTTAGCGGATATCTTAATCAGACCCGCGGACAGATTGAGACAGATATTATTGCATCAGACGGCAATAAAACTTACATGTTAGAAGTGCAATATATAGAGACTGATCTCGGAGAGTATGTCAATGAACAGGGCTATATGATGGATTGTATTTACCGTTATTGTAATCGCAGCGGAAGTAAACATGATCCACGAACCTATCAGGATTTCATAGAGACAGAAAAAGAATAACATCTTGGGGATGTTCATATATATGTAACTTGTAAATGTGTCAAAAGAAAGGACAAGGAAGCATGAGTAAAAGAACAAAAATAGTAGGAATAATATTTGCAATGGTAATGGGATTCACACAGATATTTGGAGCGGCGGTACCGGTAAATGCAGCGACGCAGCAGAAAAAATGCTCTCATGATTATGCATTAGTCGGAGACTTTGGTGTTCGTAAACATGAAATGGAAGACCCAGATTCATATACTATTATCACATGCTATCATGGACATGATAAAAAGGTCGTTATTCCAGATAGAATCACTTTTATAAACTATAATGACAGAAAGGTAACAGGTGATGTTGTCCAGATTGATTACGATGCATTTAATGATACAGGAGTAGAAGAAATCGTTTTACCAGACACTATTTTTGCTTTACCAGATAGAGATGATAAAGGATTGAAAGATGTTTTATTCTGGGTTCACAAAGGAAGCAGTGCTGAAAAAGAGGTAAAAGATCATGGATATAGGTACGCTTATCTCAAAGATTCCACATCATCAAATAAGCTAAACAATTCAACCAATAAACCAAATAGTTCCATAAATAAGCCAAATAACACAACCAATAAAGTAAACAGCACAGTAATTAAAAAAATTGCACGTTCTAAAAAGTCCGCAAAAATAAGCTGGAAAAAAGTAAAATGCGACAAGTACCAGATTCGCTATTCTACACAAAAAAATATGAAAAAGGCAATGTACATTACATACAAAAACAGTAAAACAAGTGTCACAATCAAAGGACTAAAGAAAAATAAAAAATATTATGTGCAGATCAGAACAAAAGCAGGAAAGAAATATTCCGCATGGTCAAAAGCAAAGATAATTAAAAAACGATAAACAAAACAGCAATAAAAATGAAAACGAATATGAATACAGAACAGATACGAGAAGAAGGGATACAAAGTATGAAACAGAGAACGATAAACATAACGAGAAATATAATATGTGCATTAGGCATTCTGGCACTGATTATCTTAATTAAACCAACAAAAGTATTTGCCTTTTCAATGAACGATGCGAAAAATTCACCGGTGCTGACATGGGGGCAGTATAGAACGGCAAGGTTAAGTAATGCATATGATGTAAAGTTATTTCAGGTGAAAGTGACAAACAGGGGGTACTTTAGAATCACCTTCAAGTTAGATGATTCTGCTAATACAGATAACATAGGATATGGATGGGATTTAAATATCTATGATAAGAATAATTTATCAGAACCAATCATAAAAGAAACAGAAATTACAGGAACTAGGACTACAAAAAAACTTGTTTTGGCAAAGGGAACATTTTATATAGAAGTAACGGGTAACTCAAGCTTTGGCGCTGATCCTACAGCACCTTTTAATATAAAGGCAGATATGGTTTCTGGTAATAGCTGGGAACAGGAAAATAATAATACTTTTGGAAGAGCCAATGTGATTTCAATTGGAAAAAAATATCAGGGAACTCTTTTCGAAGACGAAGATGAAGATTGGTTTAAAGTAACTGCAACAGGAACTGGAAAGATTACAGCAACATTAAAGTGTGATCCTGATACAGATATGGATGATATTGGTCATGGCTGGGAGATGAAAGTCTATTCAGCAAAGAATATGGACGAGGCATTGGTGAGGAAGGATGAAATAAAAACAGCAGGTTCTATTTCCTTTAATGTAAAGAAGGGGACGACATACTATATTCATATAGAAATGTCATCTTATTTTGGAACTCCGGTAGGCTGCGTCTACCACTTATCCACCTCCTTCGCCGGACAAAAAACAACTTCTGCAAACAAGAATACCACCACAGTAAATAAAACAGTAAAGATGGTAACCGGTGTTTCCTTAAAAGCCAAAAAGAAGAAGTTAAACGTTCGCTTTAAAACCGTAGCCAATGCCGCTAAATATCAGATTATGTACAGTACAAAAAAATCTTTTAAAGGCAGTAAGGTTGTAACAGTGAAAACAGGAAATGGCACATTAAAAAAATTAAAAAGCAAAAAGACCTATTTTGTCAAAGTACGAGCTATCAGTAAAAATGGAAAAGCTGGAGCATGGAGTACAGTGAAAAAAGCCAGAGTAAAATAGCTATTTTTTAATTTAATTCCTCCAGTTTAACAAAGACAGAAGCCATAGACAAAACTCCGCCCTATTTGTGGCCTGGGAGCAAGGGTTGAATGCGAGCACATGAGCGAACATTCAACCTGCCGCGACGAAAGACACAAATAGGGCGGAGTTTTGTCTATGGCTTCGTCTCTTAATAAATTAAATAAAAAAATTTTAAAATCCGTGAACCTTTTTGCAGGTTGATACGTATAAGAAAGTGAAAGGAAAAATAATTAAGAAATAAAAAGGTTTTCACGAAAGGAGGTACGGCTAAAAGAAGAGCCAATTAAAAAATAGACAAAACGAAAGAAGAAAGAGAGGTTACAAAACATGAAACAGCGCACAATAAATATAACAAGGAATATAATATGTATATTAGGTCTTTTGGCATTGATTATTTTGATTAAACCAACAAAAGTATATGCCTTTTCCATGAATGAAGCCAGAAATTCACCCGTACTTACAAGTCAATACAGAACAACAAGATTAAGAAATGAATATGACGTAAAATTATTTCAGGTACAGATGCCAAAATCTGGTTATTTCAGAATAACTTTAAGACCCAATGCTGTTGCAGATGAGAATGACATAGGATATGGATGGAATCTTAATATCTATCGCAAGGACAATTTGAAAGAACCAGTTAAGCAATATTGGCAGATTGAGAATAAGATGGTTACAGAGAAACTTGTTTTGACATCGGGAACATACTATATAGAAGTAAAATCTTATAGTGAGTATGGAATGTCACCTATAATGGTACCTTTTGATATAAAGGCTGATGTTGTTTCTGAAAATAACTGGGAGCAGGAGAATAATAATACTTTTAAAAAAGCAAATAAAATCTCTATCGGAAAAAAATATCAGGGAACTTTGTTTGATGATATAGATGAAGACTGGTTTAAAGTAGTTGCTCCAAATACAGGGAGAATTACAGCAACCTTAAACTGTGATCCGGATACAGATGTAAATGATGTTGGAGACGGATGGGATGTATCTGTTTATTCAGCAAGCGATATCAATACTGAAATAGCAAAAGAAGAGTGGATAATAACGAAAGGTTCTGTCAGATTTAATGTGGTAAAGGGAAGGACATATTATATTTATGTACACAGTTATCATTATTCTTTTCCAGAAGGTTACACTTATCAGTTAGCGACTTCTTTTAAAGGACCAAAAGCAACTCCAGCCAAAAAGACTACAAACACATCGAAAAAACCAGTGAAAATGGTAACAGGTGTTTCTTTGAAAGTAAAGAAAAAGAAAATAAACATTCGTTTTAAGTTAGTATCAAATGTCTCTAAATATCAGATTATGTACAGTACAAAAAAATCTTTTAAGAATAAAAAGGTTGTAACAGTAAGAAGTGGAAATGTGACTATAAAGAAATTAAAAAGGAAAAAGACCTATTTTATCAGGGTACGGGCTATCAGCAAAAATGGAAAAGCTGGTGCGTGGAGTGTAGTGAAAAAAGTGAGAGTGAAATAATATTTTAAAACTATTGTTTTTTAGAAAAATTAGTATACTATAAAAATATAGTATAAAGGAAAGGGTGAAAAACTATGAAAAAACAGAACAAACACATGAACTTGTCTCGCCTGTTAGCATTTGCATTTTCGGTAATAATGCTTACGGGATTTTGGCCACAGAGAGTAGGATTTTTAAATACTTCCCTGACTTTACCTGACGTACAGGCAGCGGGAACACTAAAAAATCCAAGGATTGTAAAAAATACAGCCATGCACGCAAAACAAAAAGTTACATGGGACTGTGTATATTTTGGAAATTATCCACAAAGTGAAGTGACCGCTAAAAACGGAACCATATATAAAAAATTGCAAACTGCTAAAGATTGGGATAATAATAATGATGTCATTATAGACGGAACAAAATATCGCAGACTAAAAGGAAATGATTCAACTTACTATACTACACAGTGGTATGATCTTATCAATCATTACAATTGGAATAATAACTATACTACTTATCATTATTTTAAATATGAACCAATTAAATGGAGAGTTTTAAATACAGAAAATGGGCGGGCATTCTTACTTGCTGATGTCACTCTGGATGGTAAAAAGTATAATAACAATCAAACAAGCGTAACATGGGAAAATAGCAGTATACGTAGTTGGCTAAATGGATATGGAGCATCTGTAAATGAGCCACATATAAATTATGCTTCTAATAACTTTATTAATGTAGCTTTTAACGCTTCAGAAAAAAAGGCAATTCAGACTACGATGCTTGTAAATGCTAAAAACTATGAATATGCTGATGAAACTACTGGTGGAAATAATACATTTGATAAAGTATTCCTTCTATCTGAATCAGATGTATACTTTACAAATGAAGCAAAAAAATATGGTTTTGTAGCGGACTATCCTTTGACAGGAGAATATGACGAAGACTCAAGGTATGATGAAGGCAAACAAACTGGTTGCAGTACATATGCATATGCGGCAGGAGCATCCAGGAATACAATTCCTGAATATAAAGGAAATGCAGAATGGTTACTTCGTTCACCTGGTCGTTCTAATGACCGGGCTGCTCATGTAGGATATGATGGTTGGGTTGCAGCTTATGGTTATGGTGTTGCTATTTATGATGGTTGTGTTGGTATACGACCTGCTCTATACCTGAACCTTACAAATTCTGTATATTCGTATGCTGGAACAGTGTCTTCTGACAGAACGGTTACGAATCAATCTCTGATTAAAAAGCCAGATACAGTAAAAGTGTCTGCTATTCGTCTTTCTGGTCTTTCCAAACAGATTGCTGCTGGTAAAAAGCTTTCATTAAAAGCAGATGTTTTTCCATCGAATACATCCAATAAAAATCTGACTTGGAAATCAAGTAATACAAAGATTGCAACAGTAACACATACAGGAATTGTTTCGGTGAAGAAGAATGCAGAAGGAAAAAAAGTTATTATTACTGCAACTGCACAAGATGGTAGTGGTACGAAAGCTTCCTGGAAAATTACCTGTATGAAAAATCCTGTAAAAAAAATCAAAATATATGGAGTTAAGAAAGTAAAAGCAGGAAAAAATCTAAAACTTAAATCAAAAGTAATTTCTGGAAAGAAAGCGAATAAAAAATTACTTTGGTTATCTGGTAATACAACTTATGCGACAGTAAATGCAAACGGACTTGTTAAAACCAAGAAAGTTGCCAAAGGTAAGACGGTAAAAATTATAGCAATGGCTACTGATGGAAGTGGGAAAAAGTGTGTTGTGAAAATAAAAATAAAATAGTATTTTTAATTTTCAAAAAATTTTCAAATTAGTGAACCTTTTTATTGCCTGATACATATAAGGTTACAGGAAGGAGGACAAGGGCGGGAAAAGTAAAAGTTCATTGTTACTATTTCCACAGAAAAATTTAGTGCATAATAAAAACATAGTACAAAAGAAAGGATAAAAAAATATGAAAAAAAATACGAAGAAAAACATAAAATTTTACGCAATGATACTGGCAATGGTATTAACACTAACGCAGTTAGTTGGAGTAGCAGTTCCTGTTAACGCAGCAGGGGTAAAGAAATGTTCCCATGGATATATTTTGGCAGGAGATATTGGTATACGTTTGCATGAGTGTGCAGACTCGGTGTGTATTACCTGCTATCATGGTCATGCTAAACGAGTAGTTATCCCTGAAAAATTTAAGTTATATGGTCAGATGCTTCCACCATCACAGTTTGATTCTGATAATGGATTTTCTGAAAATGGAGTAAAAGAAATTGTGCTTCCAGATACAGTCTCTAGTATGGGATATTGGGATGAAGAAGATGTTGAAGATGGTAATATTGGTTTTCGTGGAATCACATTTTATGTACATAAAGGAAGTAAAGCAGAAAAAGCAGTAAAAAGGCATAATCCTTATAAATATTTAAAGGATAACACCAAACCACAGCCAGTAAAAGGCACAACAATAAAACGAGCAGTCAGAATCGAAAAGCTGGCCAAGCTTAAATGGAAAAAAGTAAAATGTGACAAGTACGAAATCAGATATTCTCAGAAGAAGAACATGAAGAAATCCAAAAAGGTAACCTGTGGTAAAAATAAGACCTCTCTTGTTATTAAAAAGTTAAAAAAGAATAGAAAATATTATGTACAGATAAGAACAAAGGCTGGAAAGAAATATTCTGCATGGTCAAAGGTAAAGACGATTTCAAAAAGATAAAATGCAGAAAAACAGGAAAGACCTCCTTGCACTGTTTTGGGGAAATAAGTATACTATTATCGGGCAACCATCTGGAAAATACGTTTTCCAGATGGTATTTAATGATTGTATTTAATAAATTTACAGGAAGTTATAAGGAATTATAGGACTTGTAAAAATACCGAGGAGGAAGCATATTGAATCTGATTTTTGACTTAGATGATACACTTTATAATCTTATGGGACCATTTGAACTGGTTCACAAAAAATTATATGCAGACAAGACGGATGCAGACTGTACGCAGTTGTTTATGCAGTCCCGTGTTTATTCGGATGAGATTATGGAGGCAGAGAAGAAGGGATTAATTCCGCACGAAGATTGTTTTTATGAGCGTGTGAAAAGGACATACCATGATGTGGGAATTGAGATGAGCAGAGAGGATGCGGATATTTTTGAGCAGTTATATCGTTCCTTTCAGAAAAAGATTACACTTGGTAATGGAGTAGAGGGATTTCTTGATTATTGTAAAAGTAATGATATTTTTATTGCGATTCTCACAAATGGCAGACCAGAACCACAGTATGCAAAGGTAGTTGCGCTGGGGTTACATAAATGGTTTGATGATGAGCATATATTTATTTCTGGCGGTATTGGATATCAAAAGCCAGATCCGCAGGCATTTAAATATGTTGAGAATGCATTTGCGTTAAATCCAGAAGAAACATGGTATGTTGGGGATACCTATGAGGCAGATGTTGTCGGTGCAAATACAGCAGGATGGCATACGATATGGTTTAATCACCGAAATAGGGAGTGTCCGGAAAAAAACCGGGCAGATATTACAGTAAAGAGTATAGAGGAATTAAAAGAAGTTATTAGAGGACAGATCGGATAAAATCGGATAAGGGCAGGAAGGTATGTATTGTAGAAGTTGCAGAAAATGGTTTCCAAATAATATTTTGTTTTGCGATATCTGTGGAAAGCCATTAGTTAAAGATTTAGATATATATGGAGAGAACTTTTTTAATGGAGATGTTCAGGCATTTGATTATATTTACCAGAATAGTTATAACTGGGTAGCAGGGGAAGTAAGAAAGATGTTTCCAGCTAATTCAGCAGAAGTGGAGGACTGTGTTCAGGAAATTTATCTTCTCTTATATCGAAAAATCAAATACTATGATCCTCGCCAGGGAAGTTTTACTGCATGGTTTAATGCTCTGGTGCGAAACAGAATTTATGATTATGGAAGAAAGTTAGCAGGAAATAAAGAAATTCTGCCGGAGACCAGCCAGCAATATTTTAAAGAGATAACAGATAGAAATGTTTATATTAACCCAGAAGCAAGAATAGAATATGCAGAGCGGGAGCAGATTCTTGATGAAATTCTCGATGATATTGGAGAGGGACAGCGCATATGTATCCAGATGTATTATAACGACGGATTAAAAATAAAGGAAATCGCACAGATATTAAATATTAGTGAGGGAACTGTAAAAAGCAGAATACATAACGGATTGAAGAAGTTAAATACGAAGGTGGATGAGATGCAGAAAAGGGGACTCTACACATTTCGTATGCTTCCTCTTGGATTCCTTTTATGGCTCTTATCCAGAGACGATTGCAGTGCAAAAGAAGATTACAGAGCATTATACCATGCCAGAACTCTGGCTGGGCAAAACGTTTTACAGAATGCGCCAATGGCTGCTGGAAATAAAGCTGCCGGAATTAAAATGGCTGGAAGAAATCAAAATGTTGTAAAACATGCAAGTATGCAGCAGGCAGGTCAGGCAGGTGCAAAGCATGCTGCGATAAATCATGCGGCGAGGGCAGCTTCCAGAGCTGGAGGCAAAGCGATAAAAGCTGGAATGGTAAAAGCTTTAGCCGGTGGTATTACTGCGGCGGTCATAGGAAGCGGTGTATTTATTGGAGGCAAAGCATTAAAGCAACATCAGGGCGATAAGAAAGTAATCACTTCTGGTCAGGAATATAGTACGCAGGAAGAAAAAGAGGGAACACCGGACAGCTCGGTGAAAGAATTTGTGGATGATAATCAGGCATTTATTAAAGAAATATTGGCTCTGGAGGCAGAAGTACCAGAAGGTACTGAATTCCAGACGGATATAAATGAAAATGTCAGGAGTGTGGTATATACTTCTTTAGGATTATTGTGTGATAATAAGTCTTTTGGTGAGGAAGCTACAAATATATATGATGCGGTACCAGAGGAAAGTATTGTGGATTATAATAATAATGATGATGGTGAGGGAACGATATCTGTCGAAGAGAGTGGATTTGAAAATATGAGACAGTTTCTTGGATGTAAAGAAACGATTGGGTCATTAAGTGCTACGAGTAGCGAAGAATTTCTATGTCAGGATGGAGAAGTAAGAGCAGAGGGCTTAAGCCCATCGTCAGATATGCAGTCATCCATTAAGGATATTGTGTATATTCCGCTTTCTAATGGGGATGAACGAGCAATTTTTACAGAACAGATTATACAGGATGAAATAGACGGCATTGGTACAGCGGTGATAACAAAAGCAGATAATGATCTGGGTGTACAATTGAAAAGTTATAATATTGTTGCAGACTCCGACAAGATAGACCAGTTACTGGGAAGTGTAGCTGTCCTCGGAAAACAGCTGGGAAGTGATGGAAAACTATTTAGTGGTAATATGACAGAGATGTCTGATGAGTCCAAAATACATGCACTTATAGATTCTGTACGGGGATATTGTTATACTGAGCCTAATGATGAGGATATTTACGCTAATAGGGCAGAAAGCCTGGTTTATAAGCCAGTATTTTCCGAGGATGATATAAAAAGCAATACAGAAAAATCTATTATTGTAAAAGAAGATGCATTCGATGATTATCTGGCACTTGTAGACTATGATGGAACGATTGATGATATAGTAGCGAATAAAGCGTTACAAAATAAATATAATTGTAGTATAAAGAGAAACGGTACGAATATAGAATTCACTTTTTCAGGAGAGTTTGAAATGACCTATTGGTGGGTAGAAACGGATATGATTGATCAAATTAATAAAGATGGATTTAAGATACTCAAAAATGGAAAAATAGAAGTGGATTGTCTGTTATATACTTCACATGCAACAGAACCTGATCCAGGAGTGGAATACAAGGCAACGCTGTCATTAAATGAGGATGGTTCTGGAATGAAATTAGAAAATCTAGAGCGTGTTTGAAAAATGCTTTCTGGCAATCCGACTACTACTATTCTCAGCGGAGTCTCCGTTGCTACGCAAATTGGAAATTGTAAAATTCGACACATTAAAAGGTAATAAGTGGTTATATATTTACCAAAATAAAACGTGTAATTTTTTATAAATATGAAAGGTTTTTTTCTTAAAAAATTAAGATTGTGCGAAAAAATCCATTTACAACGAGTAGAATTGTGATATAATAAACGAAGTTCAGGCAAATGTTGAGAATTATAATCAATAAGTGCTTGCACAATTATTTTAGAAAATCAGCACAGTGTTTTCACAGAAATTTTCTTGTCTACCTGTTTGTAATTGGTTGTGAACATAATCTATTTGATACAGCCAGATAAAAACCTTTCTGTCTAACTGATGTTCAAAGTTCTATTCAGCCTGTTATCTAGTTTTATGTAGCAGGTTCTTTTAACTTTTATTTTCTATTATCTAGAGTTTATTTTACCTATTTAAAATTAAACATTAGAGCGTGTTTTAGTATGCTCAGGGAAGCGCATAAAAAATAAGAAGAATTTACAAAAAGTATTATGTCTTGTAAATCAGGGCATGTTTTTTTGTTGTGGAGATTTTTATGAAAGAGAAGAAGAAAAGGTTCAAGCATGAGCATGGAAGCAGCTTTTCGGTAGATTATTATGCGTATGCATCACATATGAGAAGCTGGAATGCAGGCTTTAAAGTTCTGTTTTCTATTATTAGTCTGCTTATATGTATTGCATGCAATAATCTGTTTGTTTCGCTGGCAGTTATTTTCTTTATGGGATTTTTGACGGTGGCTGTTGGTGGACTGGATTTACATCATTACATTACGATGCTGCTTGTTCCGATTGTATTTTTAATTTTTGGAACAATAGCGATAGCGATTGGATTTTCGATGCGTCCAGTAGGACAGTATCATGTTCATTTTTTGAATTTATTTTACATTTACTGGTCAAAGGCAAGCTTGCTTAAGGCTGGAGGTCTTGTGTTTAAGGCATTGGGAGCTGTGAGTGCACTTTATATGATGACACTTACTACACCGCTGAGTGAAATTATTGCAGTTTTGAGAAAAGCACATATTCCAAAGCTGATTATTGAGCTTATGAATATGATTTACCGTTACATTTTTATTATGATTGATACACACAGCCGCATGAAGAATTCAGCGGAGTCACGTCTTGGATATTGTGATTTTAAGACTTCCTGTTATTCATTTGGCCAGGTTGCAAGTAACTTGTTAGTTGTGTCATTGAAAAGAGGAAATAATTATTACAATGCGTTAGAAGCACGTTGTTACGATGGGGATTTACGATTCCTTGAAGAAGAGAAGCCGCTAAAAGCAGGCCAGATTGCGATGGCAGTTATTTTTATTGTAGTGTTAATGCTTATATGGTTTTTTACGAGATAAGATAATTTTGCCAGATAAATCGGAAGAATACTTTATCATAATTTCGTAAAATATATCAGATGTGAGATGACTACCACATCTGTAGGTGGCGAGCAACAAATGAGTATCAGGAGATGTTTATGCAGGAAAAAGAACCAATCTTAAAGGTTGAAGATTTACATTTTACATATAATGGAGAAAAAACGGCACTGAATGGAGTTGACCTTAATATTTATGAGGGCGAGAAGATTGCGGTGCTTGGCTCGAACGGAGCAGGAAAGTCTACATTCTTTTTGAATATTAACGGAGTTTTGAAGTCTCATCACGGCGATATTTATTATCGTGGTGAGAAGATTACAAAGAAAAACTTAAATGATCTTCGAAAGAATGTCGGCATTGTTTTTCAGGATGCGGATAATCAGATTATTGCGTCCACGGTAATGGCTGAAGTTTCCTTTGGGCCGATGAATTTGAAATTACCGAAAAAAGAAGTGATTTCCAGAGTGGATAAAGCTCTTGAATATATGAATATTTCAGAATTTAAAGATCGTCCGCCACATTATTTAAGTGGTGGCGAGAAAAAGAGAGTCAGTATTGCAGATATTATTGCAATGGAGTCAGAAGTCATCATTTTTGATGAGCCAACAGCGGCGCTTGATCCATTGAATGCGGCAATGCTTGAGGAAGTTCTTCAGAAAATGGGTGATGAAGGACGGACAATGCTCATTTCTACTCACGATGTTGATTTTGCTTATCGCTGGGCAGAGAGAGTTATTGTATTTTGTCATGGAAAGATTATTGCAGATGATACGCCACTTGCTGTATTTAAGCAAGAGGACATTTTGAAGCAGGCGAATCTGAAACACCCAATGATGTTCGATGTCTATGACATTTTAAAAGAGAAAGGTATCGTTCCTGATGGGGACGTTTATCCTAAAAATATTGCCGAATTTCAGGCAATGGTAAAAGGTTTATAAAATCGTATTTTAGGGATCTCCTGGTTCCAGAAATACACAAAAATTAAAAGGAGGAAAGACAAATGTCTAAAAAACAGAAAAATCTTGCGATTCTTGCAAGCGTATTTTTAATGCTTTTAACAATCGCGCCAGTTTCTAACGCAATGCACATCATGGAGGGATTCCTTCCAGTAAAATACTGTATCTTATGGGGAGTAATCTGCGTACCATTCTTAGTAATCGGTTTCATGAATATTAAAAAGGTACTTGGAAATGACAGAAGAACCCTTACTGTACTTGCTTTAACAGGTGCTTTCGTATTCGTACTTTCATCTTTAAAGATTCCATCAGTAACAGGAAGCTGTTCCCATATGACAGGTACAGGTCTTGGAGCAATTTTATTTGGACCATGTGTAACAAGTATCTTAGGTATTATCGTATTAATTTTCCAGGCAATCTTACTTGCACACGGCGGATTAACAACATTAGGAGCTAACTGCTTCTCTATGGCAATCGCTGGACCAATCATTTCATGGATCTTATACAAATTACTTCAGAAAGCAAATGTAAATAAACGAGTATGCATATTCGTTGCAGCATTTTTAGGTGACTTATTTACATACTGCGTAACAAGCTTCCAGCTTGCACTTGCTTACCCTTCAGAAGTTGGCGGCATTGGAGCATCTATCGCAAAATTCCTCGGAATCTTCGCTACAACACAGCTTCCATTAGCAGTAATCGAAGGTATCCTCACTGTAGTTATCGTTATTGCACTTGAAACATACGCAAAAGACGAATTAAGCAGTCTTGAATTTTAATTAGGAGGAGAGAAAATGACAAAAAATACAAAGACAGTAATTATTTTATTAGTAATTGCAGCATTAATCGCAATCGTACCACTGTTCGCATTAAAGGGAGCAGAATTCGGTGGATCTGATGATGCAGGTAGCGAAATGATTTCCGAAATTCAGGGAAAAGAATATGAACCATGGTTCACACCAGTACTTGAAACTGCACTCGGTGGAGAACTTCCAGGAGAAATCGAAAGCTTAATCTTCTGTCTTCAGACAGGAATCGGAGTAGGAATCGTAGCATTTGTATTAGGACGCTTCGTAGAACGAAAGAAGTGGCAGGACAAGGAGAATGGAGATTCGACTTCTTCTAAATAGGCTATAGATAGACTATAGACAGACAAAAACCGAAAAAGCCAATCCTCATATTTGTGAAAGTATCACTGTGGGTTGAATGTTCGCTTAATGGCCACAATCAATCCTCGCTCTAATATCACAAATATAAGGATTGGCTTTTTTGGTTTTCTGTGTGTGGGGATCGTCTGTTCTATCTATCCGCAAAATTTCTACTGACTTGTTAACCATTCAATCGCATTAAGTACCTCCTCCGGTGTTTCGCATACCGAGAAAAGTGACTTTACGGACTCGCGGATGAATCCCATGCCGATGAGTTTATCGATGATAGCGATGGTGTCATCGTAAAAACCGGAAACGTTGTATACGATGATTGGTTTTGCACTTCGGCCAAGTTCGGTTAAGGTAAGTATCTGGAAGAATTCATCGAAGGTTCCAATGCCGCCGGGTGCGATGACAAATGCATCGGCGTTCTCTTCCATGACTTCTTTTCGAAGGCTCATTGTCTCTGTGCGTACAATTTCTGTACACTCGCTTTTAATCGGTTCAAACTTATTCATGAAAGTTGGGACAACACCTGTTACTTCTCCGCCGTTTTCTAACACACCGTTTGCACAGGCTCCCATCAGTCCGCTGGCACCGCCGCCATAGATTAACTTGTGGTGTCTTTTTGCAATTTCTTTTCCAAGTGCTTCTGCTGAATTTATATAGATGGAATCGATGCGGTCGCTTGCTGCACCATACATACAAATTGTAAGTTTGGTCATAATAGCACCCCCTCTTGTTTTATTTGTAGAGCTTAATTTTAGCATTTAATTCGACAAAAAACAACAAAATAATAGAGAAAAACAGATAAAGTGGTTAAATTGTCTATATATTATAGGAAAATGATAAGAATTATGGTGACTATTTATGTGATGTTTGTAAAATTATATAGCTGATGCTACTTTTTTGCTTAGAGCGTGTTTGCGCTCTAGAGTGTGGTTAAAAAATATTTCTACAGAGATTTTTAAAATATATTCTTTTGCTATTGTATGAATATAGAAAATAAGAGGTGCATAAAGACAGAAAAATTGTGAAATATGCTTGTTTTTTTATGCAAATATGCTACAATATAGACAAAGGTATTCATAATTATACATGTCGATATTGAATCTGATTTACGATTAAAAGGGGTGATTTTTATGAAGAAAATTATAACGATCAGCAGAGAGTTTGGAAGTGGCGGTCACGACATTGGAATGGAAGTAGCAAAGCGTCTGGATATTCCATTTTATGATCATGAGATCGTAGATAAGGCAGTTGCAGAGAGTGGATTTACAAAGGAATTTGTAGAGGAACACGGTGAGTACAGCTCTCTTTCTTCTGTATTACTCGGAACATCGGCACCATTTGACAGTTATTATTATGCAGAGGACCCACAGGATAAGATTTTCAAGATTCAGCGTAGAATCATTACAAAGTTTGCACAGGAAGGTCCATGTGTTATCGTTGGAAGATGTGCGAATTACATTTTAGAGCAGGCAGATATCGACAGTTTTGATGTGTTTATCAGAGCCAATATTGAGAAGAGAATGGCGAATGTATCTGACAGAGTTGATCTTAAGGGAGATGAACTGGTTAAGTTCCTCCAGAAGAGAGACCACAAGAGAAGAGTATATTATCGCTTCTATACTAAGAGAAAATGGGGCGATTACCACGATTACAACATGATGTTAGATAGTGGAGCAATCGGCAAGGAGAATTGTATTAATTTGATTATCAAGGCGATTGGTGAATAGTGGATTATAATATCGTAATGATAATTTAAGGGTTGGTTCTTTGAAAGTCAGTTTTATAAGAAGTCATAATTTTCAGGGATTCTCTAAATTATTTTTAGACAAAGTATAGCCCTCTGGAAGATAAATAAAGCATATTTGTGGCCTCGAGCAAAGGCTGGATGCCACAAATATGCTTTATTTGCTCTCTTCTCGAGTGTCAGCTAGTTAATAAATTATATAGGAGACGAAAATGAAGATTACAAGATGTAAATATGGGCATTATTATGATAAAGCGTACTTTAGAGAATGTCCGCATTGCTGCAGGGCAAGAGGTGGCAGGGATGAGGATATTATAATAGGAAAGAACGAGTTATCTACAGATTTATCAGGGAAAAATAGCCTGCCGGGTAGAAACGTGAGAATAAATCAATTACAAGATGATAGCAATTATGGACAAGGCTCCAATAGGGACATAAGTCAGAAGGAGCAGGATAGGAAAAAAGTTGACCGATGGATTGGGGAAGTCTGGGATGAACTGGAAAATGTAGCAAAAGAGAGTCCAAAAACAAAAGTAACAGAAAAAGCAGCTCAAAGAGAAAAACAAGAAGACAGGCAAGAAAAGATAACAGAAGAAAAGAATACTGTTTCAGTGAAAAAGAAGCATAGAAATTCGGAACAAAATTTAGGGAACTATATGCTTTTTGCCGCAATGCCTCTCAAAGTAATTAAAAACCAGGAATTCTGTATGGATTTTTGTATTTTCCCGGAAAAAGATTGGGAGACTGGGGCAAAGATGCTTAGTTTTAAGAGTCAGGAAAGTATAAGAGATTTAAAACCAGTGCAGATGGCGCTGCCAACAAAGGCTGTGCTGCACATTTTATATAAAGAGGAAGAGATTTTTCATAAAGATATAGAGTTGGAGGCAGAAAGGGAAAATGTATTTTGTACATTTCCTGTTACGGTAACGGATACGAGAGACCGACGTTTTCATATGATAAAGGCGGTTTTTGAGATAGAAGAGCAAAATATCGAGATTCCGCTGTATTTAATGCCTAATCCGTAGAAAAATACAGGCAGTTTTGGAAAACATTCGTGGAACTTTATTATTGCAGTTTTTGGAAAATACCTATATAATAAAGTATCATGTAATAATTTTGTAACAAGTTCAATTCGTATGGATTTATAGACACAGGAATGAGACAAGAAATAAGATATTTATTTAAATAAGGCATGTATCCAGAGGGATATACATTTAGATGGCTATGCATTTAAATATGAATAAAACAGGGATTGAATCGTTACGATAATTTGAAAAGATAAAATATGATTATAAAGGAGAAGTATAATGAGTGATATGACCCATCTTGATGAGTTAGAGGCAGAAGCGATATACATTATGCGTGAAGTAGTGGCAGAGTGTGAGAAGCCGGTAATGCTGTATTCTATCGGTAAAGACTCTTCTGTAATGCTTCATTTAGCATTGAAGGCTTTTTATCCTGAGAAGCCGCCGTTTCCATTTTTACATGTAAATACTACATGGAAGTTTAAGGAAATGATTGAGTTCAGAGATAAGATTGCTGAAAAATACGGACTTGATATGATTGAGTACATTAATGAGGACGGGGTTAAGAAGGGAATCAATCCATTTGACTACGGTTCATCTTATACAGATATTATGAAGACACAGGCATTAAAGCAGGCTCTTGATAAATATGGTTTTACTGCTGCATTTGGCGGTGGAAGACGTGATGAGGAGAAATCCAGAGCAAAGGAGAGAATTTTCTCTTTCCGTAATTCCAGCCATGCGTGGGATCCTAAAAATCAGCGTCCGGAGATGTGGAAGCTTTACAATACAAATATTCATCAGGGCGAAGAAATGCGTGTATTTCCTATTTCTAACTGGACGGAGAAAGATATCTGGCAGTACATTCAGCGTGAAAATATTGATATTGTTCCGCTGTACTTTGCAGCAGAGAGACCATTTGTCAGAAGAAATGGCAATATCATTATGGTAGATGACGACCGTATGAGATTAGAACCAGGAGAAAAGATTGAACATGGAAAGATTCGTTTCCGTACTCTTGGATGTTATCCATTAACTGGTGGTATTGAGAGTGATGCAGATACACTTGATGCAATTATTGATGAGACATTAAGTGCGGTATCTTCTGAACGTACCAGCCGTGTTATTGACAGTGATGGCGGAGCAGCCAGCATGGAAAAGAGAAAGAGGGAGGGTTATTTCTAATATGAACAGTCTTCTTAAATTTATTACCTGTGGTAGTGTAGATGATGGAAAGTCCACATTGATCGGACATATGCTTTATGATGCAAAGCTGCTTTTTGCAGATCAGAAAAGAGCGTTAGAGCTTGACAGTAAGGTTGGTTCTCGTGGTGGGGCAATTGACTATTCTCTCCTTCTTGACGGCCTGATGGCTGAGAGAGAGCAGGGAATCACAATTGACGTCGCTTACCGCTATTTTACAACAGAGAACCGCTCTTTTATCGTTGCAGATACCCCAGGTCATGAAGAATATACAAGAAACATGGCAGTAGGAGCATCCTTTGCGGAACTTGCCGTTATCCTTGTAGATGCGACACAGGGCGTTCTTGTACAGACAAGGCGACATACAAGAATCTGCTCCCTTATGGGTATCGAGCATTTTGTATTTGCAATCAATAAGATGGATTTAATTAACTATGATGCCAACCGTTTTGAAAAGATTGAACGTGAAATTAAGATGATGGCAGCAGAGTACGACTATAAGTCTATCAAGATTCTTCCTGTTTCTGCGACAGAAGGAGATAACGTTACAGTGAAATCTACTAAGATGCCGTGGTATAAAGGAGAATCACTTCTCACATATCTTGAAAATATCCAGATACATGACGATTCTATTGAGAGTGGCTTTACTATGCCTGTTCAGAGAGTATGCCGTCCAGATAGAACTTTCCGTGGATTCCAGGGACAGATTGAATCTGGAAAGATTAAAGTTGGTGATGAGATTACCGCCTTACCATCTAATGAAAAGGCAGAGGTAAAAGGCATTATTGATGCAGGTAAGGAAGTAACAGAAAGCAGCCGCGGACACGCGGTAACAATTTCTCTTGACAGAGAAGTAGACGTTTCAAGAGGCTGTGTTCTCGTTAATAATGCAAAACCAAAGACCGGTAATTTATTTACTGCAAAGCTTTTATGGATGGATGACACACATCTTGTAGCAGGAAAGAATTACCTCTTAAAACTTGGAACAAAGCTGATTCCAGCCGTTGTCATGAATATCAAGTACAAGATTGATGTAAATACTGGAAATGAAGTACACGCAGATGCTATTTACAAGAATGAAATCGCAGCCTGTGATATTGCTGTTTCTGACAAGATTGTTTTTGAGAAGTTCAAGGACAACCATGCATTAGGTTCCATGATTCTCATTGACAGAATCACAAATATGACATCTGCCTGCGGTGTTATCATGCACGCATTAAGACGTACAGATAATCTCACATGGCATGAGATGGATATTACAAGAGACTTCCGCGCACAGCAAAAAGGACAGACTCCTAAGACAATCTGGCTGACAGGACTTTCCGGTTCCGGTAAGTCTACACTTGCAAACGAATTAGAAAAACGTCTTGCTGCCCTCGGAAAGCATACGATGCTTTTAGATGGGGATAATGTCCGTATGGGACTGAATAAGAACCTTGGATTTAAAGAGGCAGACCGTATTGAAAATATCCGCCGTATCGCAGAAGTAGCGAAGTTAATGAACGATGCAGGACTTATTGTAATCACATCCTTCATTTCTCCATATGTCCGTGACAGACGGAATGCAAGAGAGATTATCGGAGAGGACAGCTTCATCGAAGTTTATGTAAGTACACCGGTGGAAGAATGTGAAAAACGAGATGTTAAGGGACTTTACAAAAAAGCCCGTGCAGGCGAGATTCCAAACTTTACTGGAATTTCCAGTCCATATGAGACACCAGAACATCCGGAAGTTACGATTGATACAACTGGAAAGAGTCTTGCAGACAGCGTAGATTATGTGATGGCACAGTTGGAAGATTTGCTTAACTAAAACAATAAAATATAAGAGGAAATAAAAATGCGCACACTTTATGTACACATTGGAACGCCTAAAACTGCAACAACATCCATTCAGATGTTTTGTGTTGAGAATCAAAAAGTATTAAATAAACAAAGTTATAGCTATCCTCTTTTGGATTTTGTATATCCCCATGTTGCTCACCGCAGAAATGGACATTTCCTTGTAGGCTGGGTTTATAAACCGGGTGGTCAGGAAGACGTGGAAAAAGAGCAGGAACTGTGGGAAAAGGGATTTGCTATGATTCACCGAGAATTTGAAAAGTATGACAATGTTATACTTTCCGATGAAAATATCTGGCACTCTTCTAACGGAAGAAAGTTCCCTTTCTGGGCCAAACTCATGCAGGATGCAAAAGAGCATGACTATCAGGTTAAAGTTATTGTTTATATAAGAAGACAGGATGGACTTGCAAACTCATGGCTCAGCCAGCAGGTAAAAGAAGGATGGAATACCAATGCCACGATTAAGTGGGATTCGTTCCAGCGTAAAACAAGAAAAGTTGTTTTTAATTATTATCTTTTACTGGAAAAGATTGCAGAAGTGACAGGACGGGAAAATATTATTGTCCGTATTTTTGACAGGAAAAAATTCAAGGGAAAGGATCATACGATCTTTTCCGACTTTTTGGAGGCAATAGGCGTGGATTATACAGATGATTTTAAGATAACAGAAGAAGAAGCAAACCGTTCTCTGACAGGAAACAGTCAGGAGATTCTTCGTATTGTAAATACGGTACTTCCAGATGATGACAAGGTAAGAACATTAGTTAGACAGGCCGCACAGGACTGCGAAAACTATAAAGACCCACAGAATAACTTTGTCATGTTCTCAGAAGAAGAATTTAATAAATTTATGGGCCGCTATGAAAAATGGAATGAGGCTATCGCGAAAGATTATTTACATCAGGAAGAACCTCTTTTTGATATGAAAAGAAAAGAGGGAGAGAGATGGACTCCAGAGAACCGCTTTATGTATGAAGATATCGTTCGTTTCTTTGGTGGTGTAGTTATCAGACAGCAGAGACATATCGAAGCACTTCAAAAAGATATCAATACTCTGAAAGAAAGCCGTTTAGAAGCGGCAAAAGGCTTAGAAGATGCAAATGTGGACGAAGAGACAAAGAAGATTCTCCAGTCTCTCAGTGAGCAGATTATCAATCAGCAAAAAGACATTCAGCGTGCCCTTGAAAACTCAGAAAAAATTGATGCAGTCCGTGATAAAAATCAGGAAGTTAAAGTACGAAGCCTTACTGTTGGCAATGAATTAATTGACCTGCGCCAGGATCATGATGCACTGCAGAAAGAGACCAAAAAAGACAGCAAGGCAATCCGTCAGGAATCTAAGGAACGTGATAAGGAGTTAAAGGCTATGATTCGTGAATTAGAGCAAACATCTTTATGGTTCCGACTTCGTAGAAAATGGAGACATATAACAGGGAAAGATAAATAGACATCTGTGTGGCTAAACAGACGAAAATAGAAGCCCCCTATAACCATATCTGTGACTTTAGTCGCGGCATATTGAATGTTCGCTTATGCGCGCTCACATTCAACACTTGCTCCGAGGCCACAGATATGGTTATAGGGGGCTTCTATTTTCTGATTTTGGCTGACCACAGAATGACTATTTATCTTCCAGAAGGCTGTGCTTTGGCAGGGAGTGAAAATCTATTTATCTTTGGAGAGATTTGGGGGAGTATTGGGAGGTTGCGGCTGGCTGTGGAGTTGGTTTTTGAAGGATTGACATTTTGCTTTCAGTGTCAATGCTGCAGAATCTAATTTGCCATTGAAGTAGTAAAATAATAATAGACATCCATCCATTTATAGTAGACATCACTTTTAGATAATTCCTGCACATGATTATATTTTTCTGTCCTCTCCCTCAAATTCTCCTCCTAAATATTTTTAAATTGAATTTTCTCAAAGACAGAAAAAGTGTTCCATCTAAAACCAGAAAACCAGAATAGAGCTATATATAAAAAATGCGCCTTAGAGCAAGTTCTTAATGCGGATGAGCATTAAGAACGCAGTGAAACGAAGCATTTTTTATATATAGCTCTATTCTGGTTTTCGTCAGTTTAGATTAACCCACTTTTTCGTCTCTAGAATTAACTTAAAAAATATTTCCTATATTTCCTATTGAAATAATATGAAATATGATGTAATATAGAGAAAACGAATAAGACACATGAAAACCGAATGATATTTAACAAATTTTTACATTGCAGTTTTTTGAATATCCCTATATAATGAAAGGCAATATGATAATATGAGTGTAACAGCAGTACAGATATCAGAAAGAAGACAAAAAGTAAAAACAACAGTAAGTGATGAGAGTATAAAGATGAGAAAGTTTATTTCCATGACTATGACTATGTTAAAAATCGGTTTCATTGGTTTTGGTGGGGGAAGCGCACTGATTCCAGTAATTGAAGATGAGGTCGTAGAGAAGGATAAGATTGTATCAGAAGAAGAATTTAATGATGATGTAATGATTGCCAGTATAACTCCAGGAGCACTTCCTGTAGAGGTTGCTACAGGAATCGGAAGACAGGCTTCAGGATTAAAGGGAATGGCAGCAGCAGCGACAGCGATGGCATTACCGGGTGCTTTACTGACAGTATTATTACAGGCAGTTATTTCCAGTGCAGGAAGTGTGGTGAAGTCACAGATTAATTATCTTTCTATCGGAATCTCTGCGTTTATTATTTTAACTTTACTGGCTTATTCATTAGGAACAGTATGCCAGGCAGTGAATAAGAGAGAAGGACAATTGTATGGTCTGATTATTCTTGGAGTGTTTTTACTTTCAGGAGAGAAAAGCATTTATCAGTTATTCGGGCTTGATATTAAACCAATATTTGCACTGTCAACGATTCAGGTATTAGGAGCGGCATTCTTTGTAATCTTATTTACAAAAGGACATGTACGTTGCTTAAGAAGATCCATACCAGCAGCAATAATTACGGTATGCTATCTGCTTTGTGCCGGCAATGCACATATTATACCAGTTTCCGCAAAACCATTTATTCTCGCAGTTATGGCGGTATTATCAATTCTTGGCCTGGTACAGTCTATCGTAGAAAGTCCGCATAAGAAAGCATTTCCAGCAAAAAGACTTGCAACATCTGCAGGATTTTGGCTCTTATTCGTAGTAATCCTTTCTATTCCGGCAATGTTCCTCACAGCAAAGGCATTAAAGTTTATCGGAATGGGCTGGTTATCCTCTATTATGTCTTTTGGCGGCGGAGATGCGTATCTTTCTGTAGCACAGGGATTGTTCGTGGAAGGTGGAGTTATCAATAATGCAGATTTTTACGGTAATGTAGTAGCTGTAGCTAACGCACTTCCAGGTTCTATTTTATGTAAAATACTTACCGGAATTGCTTATGATGTAGGATATAACTTAAACGGTTCTGTAATAGAAGGATTTCTTGTAGCACTTTCCGGATTTGCCTGCAGCGTGGCAGCATCAGGAGCTATCTTTGAATTAGTATTCTGTGTCTATGAGAAATACGAGAGCCTTCAGATATTTTCCGTAGTAAAACATTTTATCCGCCCGATTATTTCCGGACTGCTCCTTACCGTAGCAGTATCTCTGTATACATCAGGAATCCGCGGTCAGGTACAGACAGGAAGTGGACATCCGGCACTTGTGATTACTCTTATTGTAATTGCGGTGAATCTTGTTTTAATGTGGCTGCAGAGAAGAGGAAAGAATATACATTTGATTTGGAAAATCGTTATTTCCGCAGGAATCTCCTTTGCGGGATGTAATTTATTCCTTTAAAATTTTGGTTAAGCTTACAGACGCCGCTGTAGGAGATGAGCAATAGATTTTCAATACACATTATTATGTATATGAATTCTGTTTTTTCCAGCAGCAAAAGCACAGCCCACAGTAAATAAAAGAAACTATATTTGTGACCTCGGAGCAAGGTTTGGATACGAGCGTGTAGAAGCGAGTATTCAAACCGCCGCGACTAAAGTCATAAATATAGTTTCTTTTATTTACTGTGGGCGTCTATTTTGCCTGCGGCAAATCAGAATTCATATTCATTTGGATTAGAGTATATAGCATCTCTGTCCAATTCTTTTAGGATTGCAGCCCGTCGATTGCCGACTAACAAGGTTTTATTATATTTGAAGTACCGTTCGCATCCATTTTCCGTAATAAACTGTGATGCCTCCGGATCCATTGTAAGTTCCGTGACAAATACAACCATTTCCTGGCCTTCATCGAAGGCTTCTTCCATGAAAGTGAAAGCATTTTCCAGCGCGGAGGATGCTTTTTTTATTGTATCTATGCGGGTTTGGCATTGTTTATCAAATCCAGATTTGGCAGCGAGGAAGGCTTCTTTTGGTGGAAGGCTGGAGTCTGGTGTCCAGGCAGTAAGGAGTTCCAATAATTTTAATTGGAAGTTTTTCTGTTCTGGAGAGGTGAGACCTGCTTTATTTTCCTGTTCATATTCTGCTGCTTTTTTCTGTAGAAGGACGCGGTAGAGTCCATTTTCAGTTGGGATACTGGATTTAGGATCAGGTATACCACAATCTAAATGAGCCGTATTAGAAGTAGCAGCTATATTGCCATTTGAGTGATTCACTTTTGAGACAGTGTCAGATATATCCGAGCCTGGAGCTGCAGAATCTGAATCGGAAGAATTTTGAATCTGTTTTTTCAATTCAATCTGATAAGTTTTTAAGAAGGCATAGGCTTCTGTTGTCAGATTATCGGCAGTTAGAGCATCGGAGATATAGTTATGCAGTCCGCTGATGAGGAGTTCGACACAGCTTAAATGTTCGTCAAAAGAAGCGCGGAACAGTTTGGTATAGATGTCGGCTCCGGCCTGTCCTGTGAGGATGCGGCTGATATCGTAGTCGTCTCTGTATTTTTGGTAGAGATCATAGTAGGCGGCAACGTCTTTTGCAATGTCCGCGTGCTGAATGAACTGATGGATGATGTCTTCGTCTACTTTGATAGAAAGCTCTTCGTAAGTGTAGATAAGGCTGCTTAAATCTTCCCATCCTCTGGCGGTTACGAACTGAATGCCATCCACATCATTTTCTGTACGGTAAAAGTTCTGCGGGCGGAGTTCTAAATAGCTTAAAATGAATGGGTGCAAATGTCTTGCTCTGGCGTAGCCTTTGAAAACGTCAAGGTCTGCTTCAATATCAATTTTGCGTACACGGTCTAAGGTTACGAAGTCAAAGTCGTGGACGCTTCGGTTGTATTCTGGCGGGTTGCCTGCGGCAACGATAATCCAGCCTTCTGGAATAGCCTGATTTCCGAAAGTTTTGCATTGTAAAAATTGCAGCATTGTCGGAGCAAGTGTTTCGGAAACACAGTTAATTTCGTCGATAAAAAGAATACCTTCTTTTTTGCTGGATTCTTCCATGTACTGATAGATGCTGTAAATGATTTCACTCATTGTATATTCGGTGACGGAGTAAGATTTGCCATCAAATGTTTTTTCTTTAATAAATGGCAGTCCGACAGCACTTTGTCTGGTGTGGTGAGTGATGGTATATGCCACAAGGCCGATGTTACATTCCTGTGCAATTTGCTGCATAATCTGTGTTTTGCCGATTCCGGGAGGCCCCATTAATAACATGGGACGCTGGCGGATAGAGGGAATACTGTACTGTCCGTAATCATTTTTCTTCAGATAAGCCCGAACGGTATTTTTAATATCTTCTTTTGCTTTTTTTATATTCATAAGATTGAATCCTTTCGTTGTTGATAGATTTATAGAATGCTAAATATAATAACAGGTAATTTTTGGTCATATTCATAAAGTTGAATAACTACTTAAAGATCTTCCTCATGCAATATCAATTTCATCGCCCATGCTGGCACATCAGGATGTTCTTCTTCTCCTAAAAACAAAAAGGCGGTTTCATAAGATGGTCTTTTTGCGGGATAAATGCCCTTTCCATCTGTAAAGTACAGAACGCCCTTTAAATTTTGAAATTCTCCATTTTCAAGTAATTTATTAATGTAAGAAAAGGCAGGACGGAAATCGGTACCCCCGCCACCGATTAATTCAAAGTTATGGAGCAGTTTTGGAATGTATCTCTGTTCCTTAATAATGGTATCTGAGTGTACCTGATTGTCACATTGAATAATTCGAATCTGGCTTTTATGGAAAAAGCTGTCCCGCTCCTGAATAATCTGAAATGTTTCTTCAAGGAATTTCTGGACAAGTGGGCCATTGGTCGAATAGCTTGTGTCAATGACAATGACAAACTCAGAAATCTTAGTTACTTCCCGGCTTTCTAATGGTTCAATCAGCGGCATATTTTTATAAAGCCGCAGACCATAAGAGTAATAATTTAAGTCAAATTCATCATAGTCACAGTGAAGTTCTTCCTTAAGTACGGTGAATTTTCGAAGGAAGTCTTTATAGGAACGGCGGCTTTTTCCCTCTTTGATCTGCGTTTTCATAGCATCAATGCCGGAGGCGGAATCATCGCCACGAAGATTTAATTCCTGTTCCATGCGGCGGCTGATTTTATCCCATGATTGTCCTGCCTTTACGGCGGAAGGCGAAGTTGACGGTTTTTTTGGCCAGAAACGGTGATCATCGGTAAAAAACTCCATCATAAGTTGATTTAATCGGTCTGGATTGTCAGCGATATCGGGTAAAAGATACCTGTAAATATTTGCGGCCGTGATGGGAATTTTATATTGACGAAAATCGTTATAAATATTTGTGCGTATTCCAGAGAGAGCACGCTTTACGCTTTTCTTCTCAAAAGAATCAATAATCCACTCTACAGCAATGTCGCAGGAAAGGTTCCACAAATCTGGGTCGCGGCTTCCACGAATCCACAGATGCCGAAAAATACAGTGAAATACGCTGTGCAGTACAGCGCGATTTAAGAAAAGCGGGTTGGAGCGGAATACCCGAAGAATCTGTTCTGGCGGGAAAAAGAAGGAGATTCCGTCGGTTGCTGTCGAACGAAGAGAATCATTTGGTGTTAAGGTAAGTGCGGAAACGGCAACATCAAGATAACGAAAATCCACATATAGTTCATTTTGAATAAGTTCGAGAATTTTAATACACATTTCATTTTCCCATTCAGTTTGTGTCATTGTATCACCTCCTAAAAATCCAGGTCAAAATCAAATGTTTTTTTAGAAAAAGACTTATGTTTTGCTTCTATTAAAAAAGCATTTCCCTCTCCCCATTCTTTTTCTATGCACTGGTCGATGGCAGAAGCGAGAGCGGATGCATCGGGAGAAAAATGCTCGCAGATAAACTGAAGCATTGGAAAGTCCTGATCTTTTACGGCAAGGGTAAAAGCAGTGCCCATATATTTTTTTATGACATTTTCATATTTTTCTCTAAAAATGTCTTCCAGCCGAGAAGGCCAGCGAAGGCGGTTTAAAGCAATTTTACATAAAGACTCCGGCGATTCGACCGTAAGAGCATTTTCAAGGCAGGAATCATACTTTCTGTAATTGAGAATACCGTTTTCAAAGCTCTTTCTCATGCGGAAGCCTTCACCATGAATACTTCTGCTAAAAATATGAGCCGGGGAAATCTCGTCTAACCATTCATAATATTCAGGGAAGAACACAATACTTTCTGGTGATGAGGAGGAATTCGGACAGAAAGAAACGGTAATATTTTCTGCGATTCGCTCCAAAATAAGAGGTAAACCGGTTGCTTCAGAATCTTTTCCACGAATGATCAGATGCTCCAGCTGGGAATCATTCATAAATTCATCGCTTCCAATGCCGGAAATTGCAGTTCCTACAGAAAGTTTTTTTAATTTACGGCAGTTATAAAATGCGGCATTGTGAAGTGTTGTTGCACAGTCAGGAAGAGTGATTTCTTCAAGAAAGGTACCATCAAGCTCTGTTCCAAAAGCTGAAAAATCAAAATCTTTCTGGTTAAAAGCCTGTCCGCTTTCCAGTGTAGTTTCCTGATTTTCTATATCTATAAAAATAGTTTTGTAAATTTTCTCAGGAAATCTGGGGCGAGAACGGGAAAAACAGTAAGCTCCCATTTCACTGACTGTCCGTCCGTCAATCATATCTGGAACATTCAATATGGGACTGTTGCCAAAACAGCGAAGCAGCCGGCAGCCCGAATCGGCAGGTTCCCAGAGAATAGTCATAGTATCTGTAACAAAATGAGAAAAAGCATTATTTGTAAATGTTTTTTCGACCGTACTATCGGATATTTTAGTAACAGATAGTTCATTGCCTGATGTTTTGTTTTCAGATATTTCCTCAATTGATAAATTTGTATTTTTTGTAAAATCCATAGTCAAAATCCTATTGTAATAAATTTGTAGTTCTAGAGTGTTTGAAAAATCATTCCTGCATAAAGACGCATTGTGTGATTGTAGTCAGCCCGTTGTTTTACGCAAACGATATGAGAAAAGAAACAAGGCTGTACAGTTTACAATTCATTTTTTGTTTCCTTTAGCATCATATCACAAAAACAGGAAAAAAGAGTGAGAGATAACAAAAAATATGGTAAACTATCTGCAAATAAAGTTCTGAGAGATTTTATTTCTTGGAATAAAGAAGCCATAGACAATACATTTTCATAATTTTATTTTAATATTGTGAAAGATATGTATATCTAAAATCATAGAATTGACAGACAGGAGGACAACATGAAAACATTAGGATTTATTGGAATGGGAAACATGGCAGGAGCAATAGCAGCTGGAATATTACAAAAAGGTTTAATGAAAAAAGAAGAAGTATTTGCCTATGCACCGCATTATGAAAAGCTTGTGGCAAATGCAGAAAAAATTGGTTTTGTTCCATGTAAGGATTTAAAAGAATTAACAGCAAAAGTAGATACTTTAGTGATGGCTTGTAAACCATATCAGATAGAAGGCGTTCTTTCTGAGATTAAGGAAGAGTTAAGAGGAAAGGCATTAATTTCTATCGCGGCAGGCTGGAATTATGACAAGTATGAGAAATATCTTGATAAAAGTACAAGACTTCAGTTTATCATGCCAAATACACCGGCAATGGTAGGAGAGGGTGTTCTTTTATTTGAAGAGAAAAATTCACTTTTACCAGAAGAAAGAGAAGAAATTAAAAAGTTATTTGAAGCATTGGGAATTGTAATTGAGCTGCCAGTTCATTTGATGGGAATTGGTGGAGCACTTACAGGCTGTGGCCCTGCTTTTGTAGATTTGATAATTGAAGCGTTAGGAGACGCCGGGGTAAAATATGGAGTGCCTAGAAAGCAGGCGTATGAAATGGTATCTCAGATGATACTTGGAAGTGCCAAATTGCAGCTTGAGACCGGCGAGCATCCAGGTGTGTTAAAGGATAATGTATGTTCACCGGCAGGAACAACAATCTGTGGTGTGGATGCATTAGAGCATGCAGGAATCAGGGCTGGATTTATTGATGCGATTGATGCAATTATGAATAAGTAGTATTTTACAAATAAAAAACCCCACGAAAAATTCCGTGGGGGTTATATTTACTATATATAATCGGTTTTGAAATATTTAATCTAAATTATGTATGAAATCTTAAAGTCCTTTAATTCGGATGATATAAGAAATAGTTTTAGAATTTAAATATCCTTGAGTTTTCTTTCCGATATTGTTAAAGCGGCTTCCTGAGTGGTGACCATATGTAGCAGCTTTACCAGCGTCAAACCATAAGCGTTCACCAGAAGAATTCTTACCAGCGTAAATGTTTGTGTGTCCAAGTCCGGACCAGAGAACAACGTCCCCCTTCTTTAAGTTTACGCGGGAAGCACGTTTATTAACTCTGATAACCTGTACTTTTTTCTTTTTCCAGTGTCCGAAGTTTTTTCTGATAGAAGAACTTCCACGGCGGATATAGAATGTCTGACCTGAACCTAATGCACCGTATTTCTGTAAGCACCAGGAAACATATAATGCACAGTTAGAACGTCTGCTTCTTTTAACTGCAGAGTTGTAAGTTCTTGCTGTTCCGCCATTGCTGTAAACGAAATGTTTCTTTTCGATATTATCAGCCATGGAACTGCATATGCTCATCCAGCGAGCCATCTTAGCGGATTCTGCGTTACTGGCATGAACCTGTGCAGGCTTAGCCATACAGAAGCTTAATATTAATAAAATTGCGAATAAACTAGTAAATAATTTTGATTTTAAATATTTCAAACGATATCTCCTTTTTAATAAATTGCGTGTTTTTCGATTTGCACAAGACCTATATTAATATAATTATTAAGAAATGTCAAGATAAAGTTAACAATTTTGTAACACTTATAGCGAAATGATGTTAAAAACCTTAATAATTAAGACTAAGCTAGTAACAACATGGAAGTTTATGGTATGATAAAAACAGGAGGAAAATGACATGAAATACGGAAAATTTTTACCAGAAAATGGTACAATAGGATTTGTTGCGCCATCATTTGGATGTAACATAGAACCTTATAAAAGTGCATTTGAGAACGCACAGAAAGTATGGACAAAAGAGGGGTATTTTTTGAGTCTTGGTCCTAATGTTTATGAAGGATGCGGCATAGGAATCAGTAATACGCCGGAAAAATGCGCCCAAGAATTCAATGAGTGGTATGAAAAAGAAGATGTAGATGTTCTTATTTCCTGTGGTGGCGGAGAATTAATGTGCGAAATTCTCCCATATGTAGACTTTGAAAAGATTCGACAGGAAGAGCCAAAATGGTTTATGGGTTATTCAGATAACACAAATCTCCTTTTTTTATTGGCAACTCTTTGTGATACCGCAGGCATTTATGGCCCGTGTGCAGCAGCTTTTGGCATGGAACCGTGGCATGAATCGTTAAAAAATTCGATGGAAATATTAACAGGAATGTGTAAAAAAGTACACAATTATGACAAATGGGAAAGGGAAGGTTTAAAGACAGAAGAGAATCCATTAGTACCATATAATGTGACGGAAAAATTTGAGCTTCGTACCTGGACGGCGGAGGATGGGCTTTCTACAGGAAAAGAACCAGAAGAAATTCAGAGTGTATCAGATTGTAATAAAATATCTTGTGATAAGGTATCGGCAGGTGAACCTCATAAAATTATAAATGAAAGGGAAGAAATTGCTGTAAAAGGGCGGCTTTTAGGAGGCTGTCTTGATTGCCTTGCTACTTTATGTGGTACAAAGTTCGATAAAGTAGAAGAATTTAATGAAAAGTATAAGGAAGATGGTGTGCTCTGGTTCTTAGAAGCTTGTGATCTTAATGTAATGGGAATTCGCAGGGCATTATGGCAGCTTGATGAGTCAGGATGGTTTAAAAATACAAAAGGCTTTTTGATTGGAAGACCATACTGTTATGGAGAAAAATTCTTCGGTTTAGATCAGTACAAAGCAGTTATTGATATTTTATCAAAATATAACGTACCGATAATTATGGATCTGGATATCGGACATTTGCCACCAATGATGCCGCTGGTATGTGGAAGCGTGGCTGAAGCGAAGGTAAAAGATAATTCGATAACAATAGATATGGAGTATAAGTAAGGCTTTGTCCTCTTCTAGCAAGCAGCCAGATCTGTTCTGTTTGTGGTTACAAAAATGCAAAAATGAAAAATCTTGCGTTAAGAGAGTGGGATTGTCCGCAGTGCGGGACCCATCGAAAACTAAATTTGCCGAGGTGGGGGAGGATGTCACAATTAAGACAAGAGAAATAAGGAAAGGATTTATTTATGAAATTAATATCTTGGAACGTAAATGGACTTCGTGCCTGCGTAAAAAAAGGATTTGAAGACTTTTTCAAAGAGACGGATGCAGACATTTTCTGTGTACAGGAAACAAAGCTTCAAGAAGGACAGATTGACTTTGCACCAGAAGGGTATGAATGTTACTGGAACTATGCAGAGAAAAAAGGTTACTCTGGCACAGCCGTATTTACGAAGAAACACCCATTAAAAGTGTGGAATGGAATTGGAATGGAAGAACATGATCAGGAAGGCAGAGTTATCACATTAGAATTTGAAGATTTCTTCTTTGTAACTGTATACACACCAAATTCTCAGTCAGAATTGAAGCGTTTAGACTATCGCATGAAATGGGAAGATGATTTCAGAGAATATTTACAGGAACTTGATAAAGAAAAACCAGTCATTATGACGGGTGACCTTAATGTGGCACATGAAGAAATTGACCTTAAAAATCCAAAAACAAATAAAAAGAATGCCGGATTTACACAGGAAGAGAGGGATAAATTTACAGAACTCTTAGGTGCGGGATTTGTTGATAGTTTCCGTTATCTTAACCCAGAACTTGCAGGAGCTTATACATGGTGGTCTTATCGCTTCAAAGCAAGAGAAAAAGATGCTGGATGGCGTATTGATTACTTTGTAGTATCCGAACGATGGAAAGAAAAGATAGAAGATGCCATTATATATAAGACGGTCATGGGTTCTGACCACTGTCCGATAGGATTGCAGATGAAATAATAATTTGCAGCAGGCAAGGTTGATGCTCACCCCCCCCATGTGAGAAGATATCTTCTCGCATGGGGAGCTGTCTTTGGCTGGAGAGAGTTATTATTTAAATTGTTATAATGGACTGAAAGGAAAAGATTATGGAAAAGATATTAATAATAGTAGATATGCAAAAAGACTTCGTGAATGGTTCTCTTGGGACAAAAGAAGCACAGGCGATTGTTCCAGCGGTGAAAGAGAAAATTGAGAATTTTAATGGAGATATTATCTTTACAAAGGATACACATGGGGAAGATTATATGAATACACAGGAAGGGCAGAATCTTCCGATTCCTCATTGTATTAAAGGAACACCAGGGCATGAGATTATAAATGAACTTCAGCCATATGTTAAAAAAGCACTTGCTGTTTTTGAAAAGGAAACGTTTGGTTCTCGTAAGCTGGCGAATTTCTTAAAAGAACTTCATAAAGAAAAAGAGATAGAGTCTATAGAACTTATTGGATTATGTACAGATATTTGCGTTGTGTCTAATGCATTACTTATAAAAGCATTTTTGCCGGAAGTACCGATTTTGGCAGATAGTAACTGTTGTGCGGGAGTAACACCGGAGAAGCATGAAAGTGCGTTGGAAACAATGAGGTCTTGCCAAATTCTGGTTTGTGAGGCTGCAAAGCAGACGAACTCCTGAAGCTAAATAAAGCATATTTGTGACTTTAGTCGCGGAGGTTTGGATGTTCGCTTAAAGCGCTCGCATCCAAACCTTGCTCCGAGGCCACAAATATGCTTTATTTAGAATATTTTGTGATTAAATCCATTATGATAGGAATCGCTCTATTAAGCTTACTTTCCTTCAATGTTTGGATATATTCCTCACGTTCATCATAAACATACTGTACAGCCTTCAACAAAGTATTGCTTGTAAGCTCCTCTTCCTGCAGTACATAGCTATAGCCAGATTTTTCGAAAGAAGCAGCATTTAAAAGCTGATCTCCACGGCTCTGGGAAGCTGGAAGTGGAATAAGGATGTTTGGTTTCTTGAGGGCGAGGAGTTCGCAGATTGCGTTAGCTCCGGCTCTTGAAATGATTAAGTCTGTTGCTGCAAATAAATGAGTTAATTCTTTCTTTGCGTATTCAAACTGTTTATAACCATTTTTTCCATCAAGGGAAGTGTCATAATGACCACGTCCACATAAATGGATAATCTGGAACTGCTTTAACAGTTCATCTAAGTTCTCTCGGATGGCGTTGTTAATAGCAACAGCACCAAGACTTCCGCCCATTACGAGAAGAACTGGTTTGGAATCATCGAATCCACAAAGACGAAGACCCTCTTCCTTTTTGCCGGAGAAAAGTTCCTGACGAATTGGGGAACCAGTTAAAACAGCCTTATTTTCTGGAAGGTGCTTCAATGTCTCCGGAAAGTTACAGCAGACCTTTGTTGCTGCTGGAATACAGATCTTATTAGCGAGACCTGGTGTAAGATCAGATTCATGAATAATAACTGGTACACGTCTTCTCTTTGCTGCAAGAACAACGGGAACGGATACAAAGCCGCCCTTGGAGAATACAATGTCTGGTTTTAACTTCCGAATCATGTGGGAAGCTTCAAGATAACCCTTCATAACTTTAAATGGATCAGAAAAGTTCTTAGGGTCAAAGTAACGGCGAAGCTTACCAGAGGAAATTCCGTGATAAGGAATACCCATTTCTTCAATCAATCTCTTTTCAATACCGTTATAAGAACCAATGTATTGAATATCATATCCGGCTTCTTTTAAGCTTGGAACCAGTGCCATATTTGGCGTAACATGACCGGCTGTTCCACCGCCGGTTAAAACGATTCGTTTCATACTTTTAAAACCCTCCTGAGGTAAGTGTGTGAACATCCTTATAGTAAATATAGATTATGCCTGCTGTTCTTTATATGCTATAAGGGCAAGTGCAAGCTGGTCAGGACAGGAAGTACCTCTGCCGCCACAGTCAATACCCTTTATCGTATTGATTACTTCATCAATATTACGTCCCTTAGCAAGAGCTGCAACGCCCTGAGTATTACCCATGCATCCGCCAATAAAACGGACTTCTTTAATAATATCATTTTCTACATCAAACTGAATTTCACGAGAACAAACTCCCTTTGTTTTATAACTGTACATCGATTTTCCTCCGCTATGTAAAAATACTTTTCCAAAATTGTAATGACAGTATATCACCTTTTTATCTAAAAAAATAGAGAAAAAATGCCTAATTTGAGGGGCCTGATAAAACGGACAAACGGACAAAATGCAAAAAACACGCTCTAGAGCAAACTCTTAATGCGATTGAGCATTAAGAGTGTAGTGATACGAAGCATTTTTGTATAATAATCCTGCTTCGGTTTCGTCTCCCCTTTGACAAATTCCTAATGACGTGAGGGGGTCATCTGTGTTATAATGAGTCTACTTGTTTTGATGACAGTTAAAAATAGAACATTAAGTATTAGAATAGTACATGGAGGAAGAAGATATGGTTTGTATTGGTGTAATTGGAGCAATGGAAGAAGAAGTTGCTTCTCTCATTAACCAGATGGAAGATGCTGAGTCTAAGACTATGGCAGGCATGACTTTCAACAAGGGAAAGTTATGGAATCAGGATGCCGTTGTTGTTCAGAGTGGTATCGGTAAAGTAAACATGGCAATCTGTACACAGATTCTTGTAAATATTTACGGTGTAGATATGTTGATCAACACAGGTGTTGCAGGCGGTCTTTACAAAGATATTAATGTTGGTGACATTGTTATTTCCAGCGATGCACTGCAGCATGACTTTGATGTAACAGGTCTTGGCTATAAGAAGAGTGTTATTCCGGGAATGGAGACATCCGTATTTACAGCAGACACAGAATTAGTGGAGATGGCTAAGGAAGCATGTGAGATTGTCAATCCAGAGATTCAGTGTTTTGTTGGAAGAGTTGTAACAGGAGACCAGTTCATTTCTGATAATGGCACAAAGGCTGCTCTCGTAAAAGATTACGATGGATATTGTGCAGAGATGGAAGGTGCATCTATGGCACAGGTTGCAACACTCAATAAGATTCCATTTGTTATTATTCGTGCGATTTCAGATAAGGCGGATAACAGCGCACCAGTTGCATACGAGACTTTTGAGGAACAGGCTATTGTGCATACAGTGAAATTACTGGCTGCAATGTTTCTTAAGATGTCTAAATAGATGTCCAATTAAGTCATTTTCATAAAGAAGTATTCGAATCCCTTTTCCTTTTGACGGAGAAGGGATTTTTTTTACGAACGAATCCCCCTTTTCAAATGGATTTTCATTTCGTATAATTGGGTCACAATCCAGACAGAGCAAAATAATTTCGCATGGCAGAAACAGAATGTGGGTGAGTCATGGCAGACAAGATACCCAATTCGCAGATGCTTCCGGCTGGGGCCCATGCCGAGAAGAAATCCGTACATAAATCTGACCGGAAAAAAGAGTCTGCGCTGGACTGTATTACTTGATAATATTAAATTTCTCGCTGTTAAAATAATTAAAAAGGCGGGATTCCTGGTAATTTATTATAGCTAAAATTATGAATGTGAAAATGTTTGAAATACCTGGGAGGGAAGAAAATGTTTGATTTTATTCTTGGTAATACCGTTTTTACAAAAGCAATTATAGCCTGTTGTTTTATTGGAATACTGAGCTGGTCGGTGTTGACGATCTCATACAGAAGCATGATACGTGCAACGTCGAGGATAGGGCAGACAAAGAAAAAGTGGCTTGTTTCTCTGAAAAAGAAGTACGAAGATTATCACGAAATGGATATCAAAGTGAATAACGTGGAAACATTTGTGGATAAATATTTCCGCAAGAAAAGAGTTTGTGGATTACCTTGTGGCTTTTGGAAAACACTGTATCGCCTCACAATAGCAGCATGTGCGATAACAGGAGCGGCAGGAGCGCTGGCTGTCTCACAGGAAGGAGGTGAACTGACCAGTGTAATTGTCACCTATCTGACCGGTGTAATCGCTGCATTTGGATTGATATTCCTTGATATTTTGCTTCGTGCAGATGCAAAAGAACATCGCATCATCATGAATATGAATGATTACCTGCAAAATGTATTAGAGAACAGCATAGCAGGACGTGAAGTAGATTTAGAAGATGGTACTTCAAGAGAGCAGCGCCGCCGCCTTCTTCGTTATGCCAGAGAGAACACGAAGAAGAAAGCGAAAGACGAGCCGGTATCTTTAGAAGAAAAGAAAGTGCTAGAGGATGTTTTGCAGGAGTTCTTTGCTTAAAAATTTTATGCACATAGTTCAAGAATGCCCCGGCATTCTTGCTGCGAGATGCACGTCATGCAATTCACATCTGATATAGTCAAATATATAGATGCAGATATATGTGTCGCATAGATATAATTGAATATAGCTATATGCTTTGCATAGATATAGTTGGATATATAGATATAAGGTCTGATCTGGAAATGGGAATTAGGATGAAAAATGAATCACCCCTTCTTCAGATCGGACAAAGAGTGGAATGTATACCCCTCTTTCTCAAGGTTTGTGAGAACCGTATCTAAAGCTTCAGCGTTTGATTTAGATATATTATGTATCAGTGGAATGGCGCCGGGATGGATGTATTTTTCAAAATGATTGATAACGTAATCACTTCCCGGCTGATTATCAACATCATAATCAAGATAAGCCATACTCCAAAAGACAGTGGTATAACCGATATCCTTTGTAATCTGAAGGGTGCGTTCGCTGTATTCTCCTTTCGGCGGCCGGAAAAAACGATCCATTTCGTATCCGGTCGCTTCTTTCATGTAATTTGCATTATCTGTAATTTCTTCACGAACTTTTCTCGAATCCGTTTCTGGCATACAAACATGATGGGAAGTATGATTCCCAACGATATGCCCTTCTTTTTTCATTCTTTTGACCAGTTCAGGCTGATCCTCAATATAATGGCGGCACAGGAAGAAAGCCCCGGGTGCTTTATGCTTCTTTAACACATCAAGAATAGATGCGGTATAGCCGTTCTCATATCCACAGTCAAAAGTAAGAAAGACAGGTTTTTCATCGCCCTTTAGATTTGTTTTTATATACCAGGCATCATAACGGGAAAGATCTACTTCCTCCTGCGCAGAAGGGGTCATATGATTTTCTTCTCGTTTAATCCACCATGCCATTTTTTTATTAGGAAGTGTATCGGGATTAATAGAAGAAACAGATTTATTTGGCTGCGTGGAAGCAGCGGCTTCCTCTTGGACAGATTCCATAGAGGAACGGGTGGAAGAAGACTGTTTTGAAGAAAAATTGTTTTGAGAATTTGGATTTTTATTATGGGCAAAAGGATGACAGCCACAAATTATGAAACAAGGAAAAATATAAAGAAAAAGAAGAAATTTTTTCATAAAAAGCTCCCGGAAAGAAAATCTTTTTATAATATATTTCTTCAAAAAATAAATATGAATATTTAATCAGCTGATAAATATTTCAATTCCGATGGCAATCAGGATGATCCCACCGAGAATCTGCGCTTTGTTGGATAATTTTGTTCCAAATTTTTTCCCGATAATTAATCCACCAATGCAGATAAAAAAGGTAACGATAGCAATGATCAGAGAAGCAGCAAGAGCCATGATCCAGTTATATTCTGCGATAGTAAAACCAACAGATAACGCATCGATAGAAGTGGCAATTCCTTGAACAAACAGTGCCCCTGGACTGACGGCAGATACTTCTTCTTCGCAGTCGTTTTTTATACCTTCAATCAGCATTTTTCCGCCAATAAAAAGAAGAAGAATCAATGCAATCCATGGAATAAACTTTTCAAATACATGAAAATACTCCGCAATCGTGTGTACGCAGAACCAGCCAATCAGAGGCATAAGTGCCTGAAATCCACCAAATACTCCGGCAATTGTGCATACACGCCCTTTGTTCATATGTGGTTCATTCAGACCGTTTGCCATGGAAACAGAAAAAGCATCCATTGCCAGGCCAATCCCAAGAAAAATGTTCGTAGTAAAAAATAGTAAGCTCCAAGTCATTAGAAATCCCTCCTGATTGTAATATGTACTCCACAAAAAAATTCTGAGAGTACATTAATCATAATAACGCAAAAAAATGAGCATAGCGATAAGCTATGCTCAGGTAATTATCATAAAAATATAAAAAGACCCCTGTATAGCTTATCACAGTTATACATGAGTCTCGCAATTTAAAACAAGCCAGGTGAATTACACCAGTATGTTGACTTGCTACGTTCCAACGTATAAAAGAACGCTCGCTACTCCCTCACGGAATAATGTCTGGGTGGAAGTATAGCATATAGGGGAGAAATTATCAATAACTTTTTCTCAACAAGTATAACAATATTTAGGAAATTACATTTACCAGTATTTGAAAATTTCTTAATCCTCCTCAATAACCTGAAAATCAAGATAATCAAAATCAATGTGTTCAATAAAGTTATCCTGATAAAAACGAGTCCTTGCATGACTAATAAACTCCCGTTTATTTTTATCAAGCCACATCGGTTTTTCAAGGTCAAACTCATAACAGGCACGTTCTAAACAATCATATACTTTGGCAGTACGGGACATGGACATATCATAGTTCTCCATAACTGTGTCTTTAAGCATATGATTTTTTTCAAAAAGTTTGCACCAGATTCTCATAAAAGCTCCCTTCTGATATATTTAATCGTAGATATTGTAAATTATGTATGTTCAGAATCTCAATAGCAGAACCGATTATACTGGTGTTAGAATCTTAATATAAACGGATTCAGTGGCAGATATTCTGAAACTACATATAATGTATATGTAGAAATCGGTATTTCTGAAAGTGTAACGAATTCAGAAGCATTTGTCAATTTTCTAATAAAGTAAGGGCATTCTTGAATTTGCCTTCATTCAGTTGACGTAGTCCAAGTCCGCTATGCAGCCCCCCATTCAGGCAAAATCTCCCGCAAATTGTAACGAACATTTTACGGAAAGCATTTTTCAAATACGCTTCCGGGTAAAATATTCAAAAAAATTCGTGAAAGTAGTCAATTCGTGAAAGTTTATAAAGGAAAAATTGCAAAAAAGTGCCGATATTAAAAAAATACTGTTAACAATTCGTCAAAGTGTGTTATAATCCGTAAATATAACGCAGTAACGCGATAAACATTTATTTTTAATAAATAATGCAAGGAGGATATGCAAAAATGGGAAGAGTATATAATTTCTCAGCAGGACCGGCCGTATTGCCGGAAGAGGTGTTAAAAGAAGCAGCAGATGAAATGTTGGATTATAAAGGCTGCGGAATGTCCGTTATGGAGATGAGCCACCGTTCCAAAGTATTTGATGACATTATCAAAGAAGCAGAACAGGACTTAAGAGATCTCATGAACATTCCTGACAACTATAAAGTTTTATTTTTACAGGGCGGAGCTTCACAGCAGTTCTCAGCAATTCCTATGAACCTTATGAAAAATGGTGTTGCAGATTACATCGTTACAGGTCAGTGGGCTAAGAAGGCATATCAGGAAGCAAGCCGTTACGGAAAAGCAGTAAAGATTGCATCTTCCGAAGATAAAACATTCTCTTACATTCCAGACTGCTCCGATCTTCCAATTGATGAAGACGCAGATTATGTTTACATTTGTGAGAACAACACAATTTACGGAACAAAATATAAAAAGTTACCTAACACAAAGGGTAAAACATTAGTAGCTGACGTATCCTCCTGTTTCTTGTCCGAACCACATGACGTAGAAAAATATGGCGTAATCTATGGTGGAGTACAGAAAAATGTAGGACCAGCTGGTGTTGTAATCGTAATCATCCGCGAAGACTTAATCCGCGATGACGTAATGGAAGGAACGCCTACCATGCTTAAATACAAGACACAGGCAGACAAAGATTCCCTCTACAACACACCACCATGCTATGGCATTTACATTTGTGGTAAAGTATTCAAATGGCTGAAAAAACAGGGTGGACTTCAGGCAATGAAAGAATACAACGAAAAGAAAGCAAAAATTCTTTATGATTTCTTAGACGAAAGCGAAATGTTCAAAGGAACTGTAGTAAAAGAAGACCGTTCCCTCATGAATGTACCTTTTGTAACAGGCGATAAAGAATTAGACGCTAAATTTGTAGCAGAAGCGGAAGCAAACGGTTTTGTAAACCTTAAAGGACACAGAACAGTTGGTGGTATGCGTGCATCTATTTATAATGCAATGCCAATCGAAGGTGTTGAAAAATTAGTAGAATTCATGAAGAAATTCGAAGCAGAGAATAAATAGAAATCTGCTGTAGGCAAGGGAGACGCTCTTCCGGTGGGCGTCTACCTTGCCTGCGGCAAATCACTATTCAGTATCCCTTTGCAGATGTATTCGGCTAATTTATCCACCAGATAAAGGCTCGTATATGGAAGCAGAATTTCACTTGAAACAGAAGCCTCATTTATAATTCCAGTAATAGAAATATCGCCTACAGGGCACAAAGGCCGTGCAACTCCTTTCCCTGGGGAAAGGGGCTGGCGGGACAGGGAAACAAGACCAATATGATTCTTGGTTCCAACAGCGGCATCAATGGCAAGGGTACAAGCATCGGGATGGACTAAAGAAATTTCAGGGAGCTGTTCGGTCAGATTGCCGGCATGGAGAGGTTTTTCTAAAGTTCCATACAAAGGATAAGGAAATTTCCGTTGTTTTAATTTTGAGCCAACAAGAGGGCCGAGGCAGTCACCAGTTATTTTGTCTGTGCCGATGCAAAGTAGAACAAGATCTTCGAATTTTTTATTTAAATAAGTAATATGGTTATTAAGTGCAATGGAAAAAGGTATAGTAGAAGCGTTGTCAGGGGCAAAATACTGATAGCGCCTTTCTTTTTTTATGTTGAAATTCATGTTAAAATCCTCTCTTTGTTCTCAGAGTCTTTCTTGCACTTGCTTTTGTGGCTGATTTTCCGCCAGCCGCACCCAGATTTCATCAACGTACGCACCGCGTACGCCTCAAAAAATTTGGGCACAATTGACAAAAAATTTCTCACAAAATCAAGCACAAAAAGATTCCGAGAGTACATATTTTTCCTATTTTATGATCTTTATGGAGCAAAATATTTGTATTTATATACATCATCTTTTTGTATTCCTTTATAGAATTCCTGCTTTCTAATTGTTCTCCATATTTTAGAAGTAGACAAAGAGAAAGAAGTTTAAACAATATTTTATTTTACATAGAACATTTACTTGAAAAATGAAAGAAAAATGCGAAAGCATATGACAAGAACTGCCATAGACAAGAATTGGGAAATGATATGATTGAGACAGCCTGAAAAGAAAATATAAAATAAATCAGGAAACTGCAGCTTTAAGCATAGGGCAAAGAGCGGAGTTAGAAATAGAACAGGGAAGGTGGGAGATTTATGGCAGAGGAAAGACAGGAAACGGGAAAGAAAAAAGGAAATGAAAAAGGAGAAGTATCAAGAAATCTTCCTAGAAATTACAGGCAGATTGGAGAGCCGGGAGCAAAGAAAATTTATGTGGAAGATTATGTGTATACATATTTAAATAAATTGGCGCAGCCAGAAAATCTTTATGCAAGAGGTGCTATTTTATTTGGGAAAATGTATAAAACTACGATAGGAAAGTGTATGTTCATAAGTGGAGCAGCGGCATGCCAGAATTTCGAACTGGATTTAGATGAGACGATTTTTTCAGAGGAAAACTGGGGAGAGATTTATAGAATAAGAGATTCCTTTTTTCCGGAGCTGGAGATTTGTGGATGGTTTTTGTCAAGAATGGGGTTTTCTGTTGATTTAAATGACAAAATTATACGAATTCACATGGATAACTTTAGCGGAGAAAATAAAGTGCTATATATGATTGATGCCCTTGAAAATGAGGATGCATTTTATCAATTTGAAAATTATTCCCTTAAAAAACAGCGAGGATATTACATTTATTATGAAACAAATCAGGAAATGAAAAATTATATGTTAGCAGAGGGTGAGATGGGGCGAATGCCGGAACGGGGAAGGCGTTCGGAAACAATAAAGAGGGATACTGCTGTTGTGAAAAATTATAAAAAGGCGCTAAGAAAAAAGAAAAGTTTGCGGCCGAAATCGGCATTTGCTAACCCAGCGTATGTTGCGGGCGGTCTTGTAGCAGCGATGGTTCTTATTTATGGAGTAAGGTCTGCGGTACAGTATCAGGGAAATCAGAAAATGCAGGAGGTATTTCAACAGCAGGAAATGACGGATGCGAAAAATGTGACAGGTGCACAGCAGGGAGAGGAGGAAACAGATACCGTGTCTAAGATAGAAACGACACAGAACAGTGAAAGTGAAGTGGTTTTTGATGAAAAAGCGGGTTCTTCCGAAATATCAAAAGAAAGTAACAGTGAATCTGCCGTGCAGGATACCGAAGCAAGTGAAACGCAAACCACGGAAAAAACACAGCAAACCTGGGGGAGCATAGGAGGATACTATACCGTAAAAAGAGGAGATACATTAGCTGGAATTTCAAAGAAAATGTATCAGTCATATAACTATATAGAAATGATTGCAGAAGCGAATGGAATAGATAATGTAGATGAGATATATCCAGGTCAAATTTTAGAAATCCCTCAGATTGAAGATTAAAAAGGTTCATGCTATAATGAACGGAGTGGCATAAATGTCATATAATATGCATACGACATCTATGTCATATAGTATACATACGTCATAAAATATTTTATAGAAAGAGAAATGAATGGCAAAACAGATATATAATTACGAATTGTTTACAAATAAGAAAGATGAACTGGCAAAGATAAGAAAGAAAGCTGCAAGAAATCGAAGGATAAAGATATTGCTGCTGGTGTTGATCTTAGCGGGAGCAGCGATAGTCGCTTATATTCTTTTTAATAGCAAATGCAACTATTATACATATAAAGATAAAGTTGATACAGAGGACAGCGGTGATGTATCTTACGAAAACTTTGATGAAGGATATCTGAAATATAGCAGCAACGGTATTGAATATCAAAAGCAGTTTGGAAGAGCAGAATGGAATATTGCATTATCCTATGAGCATCCATTTCTGGCGAAGTCAGATTCTTATGCAGTATTAGGAGATAAAGGCGAGAATACGCTTATATTACTCAATAAAAATGGAAAAGTGAGAGAACTCACATTGAAATATCCGTTGTTACAGGCAACCGTTTCTGAGCAGGGTATTATAGAGATGATACTTGAAGGCTCTGACAGCAATTATGTACAAGTATATGGAAAAAACGGGAAGTTGATTGCGGACATGCGCTCATCTATAGAGGAAAAAGGTTATCCGATTACAGCAGCGATTTCTCCGAATGGAACACAGCTTGCGGTAAGCTATTATTCTATCAATGGAAATACTTCCAAAACATCTATTGCATTTTACGATCTCAGCAGACAGCTCCAATCGGATGGTATACCATTAAAAGGCGGATTTGATTATACAAATACGATTATTCCTAAAGTTAGCTTTATGGATGATAATACGGTAGCGGCATTCGGAAGCAAAGTAACATATTTTTATAATATAGAGGATTCTCCAAATGAGAAGAAAAAACTGGAGTTTGATCAGCAAATACAGAGTGTATTTGAAAATGAGGATTATGTAGGGTATATTATCAATAATTCTGCCAATCCGGAAAAAGGTAAGTATATTCTTCAGGTTTATAATAAAAAAGGTGCCAGAAAGTTAAATCATATCGTCGATATGAATTATGATTCCATATCTATGTGGGGTAAAGAAATCATTGCAGTACGAGGTAATGAATGTACAATATTTAATATAAAGGGAAATATTTTATTCCAGGGTGAACTAGAAGGCGATTCTATAGAAACAATTGTACCAGCAAAAGGCTGGAGAACTTATCATGTAGTATTTCGTGATAAAATAGTGAAAATGCAGCTTCAGTTCTGGAAAAACGGTAAATAGGATTTTCCGCAGGAAAGGGAGACGCTCTCTTTGGGCGCGTCTCCCTTTCCTGCGGAAAATTATTTTAAAAAAATTAAAGAGTGTATATTTAATTGCAACAAGAGATTTAAGTAATCTCTGGTTGCAATTTTTTTTATCTCAAAATCAAGGGTTTATGCGACTTTTTGAGAAAACGGTTTTAAAGTAGATGCAAAAAAATATCATTGTATAGCAATAATAGTCGGATTAACGGCAAAAAACTGTACAAAATCGGAGCTGGAAAAATCATGACAAATGAGACAGAAATTTCATTGGAAGAAATCAAAACAATCTTATCGAATTACAAGGGATTGAAGAAGCAGATTAGAAATCATATTTCTGATTTGTACGATGACCTGATGGACACAGATAATCTGATAGAGACTGTATCTATCAAAAAAACAGAAATATCTGAAATGGGAACAAAAGGAGGAAGTAAGAAAGACCTTTCAGATATTATTATCCGACATGAATGTATTCTAAAAAGATGGTATCGGGAGATTTCTTATGAAATTGAGTCTCTGATGAAAAAGGATGAAAAAATTCGCAGAGTATGGCTGTGTTATCAGCTTATTTCAGAAGATTGTTATGAGGTTGTCACAAAAATCTATGTGGAACATCACTCGTCTAAAGAAGTAATGACAGATTACATAGCAAGAACAGGAGAAACGTCCCGTACCTTTTTCCGATTAGTGAATAAAAGCTTAAATAACATAAAGGTAATGTATGAGAGCAGGTATTCAAATGATAATCTTTTAAAAATGTCGCTATCACAAAAAAAAGTAAGGAAGAATAAAGCCGTAACTCCTGATAGTTCGCCATATAAACAACTTTCTTTTGGGTTAGAAAATGAAAATCAGTAACAAAAGAGTTTGAGTTTATCTCAGGAGGAATGAAAATGAAAGTATATGTAATTGGAAATCTTAAAGGTGGCGTTGGAAAAACCACTACGACTGTAAATTTAGCGTATACCTATGCAGAAATGGGAGGAAGAACATTAGTGATCGACCTTGACCCACAGTGTAACTGCACCCGTTTTTTTGCAAAAGTAAACGAATATAATAAAACAATTAAAGACGTTCTTGAAGCCCCTGAACATATCAATAGTGCAATCTATCGTACTAAGTATGAAGATATTGATATTATTAAAGGCTCCATTAAGACATTGGAACAGAAATCACCATGGAGTTTAAAAGAGGCATTGGGATACATTAAGAAGGAATATGATGTCTGTCTGATTGATACCCGCCCTGTATTTGATGTATTGACGAAAAACGCATTATATGCCGCAGATGTCCTTTTAACACCTGTGAAATTTGATAACTTTTGCCGTGATAACCTCGCAATGGTGGAGGACGCATACCATGAGCTGAAAGAAAAAAATCCGGAATTGAAATGGAAGGTATTTGCGAACATGGTTGCAAACGTGAAAGCACAGAAAGTATCTTCTGCCGACCTGCTTGGAAAACATGATTATCCATTTCTGCAATCATGTATCAGCCGGACAGCGATTGTTGATAACGCATTATCTCTCTATAAACCAGTAGCAAAACATCGTGGTGGAAGTAATGTAGCACAGGATTTTGTGGATCTGGTAGATGAACTTCTTGAGGACTAGGAGGTATCTGTTATGGCAAGGCTTGGAAACGTATTTAATAATAAAGAGGATATAAAGAAAGAAGAACAGCATCCACGAAGGATGATTAAGTGGATTCATTATACAAAATTAAAAGAAAATCCGGGGCAGTATTGTCCTGAAAGAGACAAAGAAGAAATTGAAGCACTGGCGGATCTGATTGAAGCTGCTGGCGAGGTGATTCAAAATCTGTCTGTATCCAAACTGGATACAGATGAGTACCGAATCATCGCAGGGCATAAAAGGTGCAAAGCCTGTAAGTTACTGGTAGAAGAAAGAGGCTTGAAGCAATTTTCTTTTCTGCCATGTGTGGTAAGTAATCTTAGTTCGGTACAGGAAGAATTTCAGGTGGTAGCATCTAATGGTTATCATACTAAAAAAGCTTATGAACTGATGCATGAGATTCTGACAACAGAAAAGCTGTTAAAAGAACATCCAGAGGAATTTCCAGAATCCTTACAAAAAGGACGAATGGTAGAGCGATTATCCCGCAAAATGGGGATTGCACGTTCCACCATTCAAGAGTACAAACAGATTTCTAATAATCTGTCACCAGAAGCTATGGAGAAATTTAAGGACGGAGAGATAGAAAAATCTGCGGCTATGACGCTTTCAAAAATGCCAGAAGAATCACAAAAAGCAGTGATTCAACAGGGACTTACACAGAATGTCGATATTGAAAAATACCGGCAGGAAAATCTGGAACCTAATTCAGTAGAAGTTAAAGTGTCATTTCGATTGTTGGACGTTGGAAAATATGACAAATCAACAGTGACAAGAGATGCTCTTGTAAAATTCTTAAAAGGAAAATTTGGATATAATTCTTATACAGTTACTCAAGGTGAATTTACAATTTCCTGTACAAGCAAAACTATTTCCATTTCTGGAAAAACAGTTTCATGGGAAAGATATGTAAAACTATTGAATTTGTATTGTCCTAGAAAAGAAGAAGAGGATAAGCCAGTAGAAAATACTATTAAAGAGTGCAATGAAGATAGCATGAAAAAAACACCGATTCCAGAAGTATTATCAAAAGATACGGTTAATGTGTCAGGCAATGAATTACAGTCTACAGAGCAGGCGATTCCGATGGATACTATCATAGAGGAAGATGATGGAGGGGCAGAAGCTCCAGAAGAGGAGATGATTCTTCCAGATTCAGAAGAACAATCCGTAGAAATGATTCCAGAGGAAACAGTACATAGTACAGGAATAAACCGACAGGCATGGATTGGTAATCTGTCTACAAAAGATATGGCACAATATTTAAGCAGAAACTTATCTGTTTCTACATTAAAATCACCAGACCAGTTATTTAACTGGTTATCCGATATAGTTGACAATGACGGACGATTTTTAGAGGAAGGAAATCAGGTAAGATAATATGAAGAAGTTTGCGGGGAATTTAATAACTTTCTTATGTGCGTTAGGAATCCTGTGGATATTAGTAAGCTGGGCGGATGTTGTTGCTCACAATACAACATATCAGCAGGAAGAACAGTATATGAAAAATAATGCTTTCGTAGTGCTGGAATATCTGAAATAGCAGTAATTCCTTCTGCGTGCCGAATTTCGGTACGCAGAACATATAGAAATGAGGAAAAAATGAAAAGTTACAAAGAATACGAAAAGAAATATATCGGAATGAGTGATATAGCTAATTTGATTCTCGCTGGTTCTAGTGACAATGGATTAAAATTAGCAGTATTACACTTTGGCATGGATAATGATTACTATGCTTATATCGTTGATGCGGATGCTGAAATTGGAGAACATTATACAAAAGTAGCAGAATTTAAAAGCTGGTTAAGAATATATGATGATTCTTTTCTCACACAGGAATTTAATGCTAATAAAATTAGTGTCTATCGTGCAGGAGAAATGGGATGCATCATCCAGTTATTTAAGTAAAAAAATTAGGAGGATAAAATTATGGCAAAGAAAATCATCAATGGAAGAATGTATAACACAGATACCACAGAGGTACTAGGAAGTTGGGATAATGGGTATCCCCGTGGGGATTTTAGTTTTGAAGAACAAACACTTCATAAAAAGAAAACAGGTGAATATTTTGTTTATGCTTCTGGTGGCGCACAGTCAAATTTTGGTGACTGTTATGGAGGACATGATTGCTCTGGTGAAAAATTTATCCCGATGTCTGTGGAACAGGCTCAGCAATGGTCGGAAGAATATCTAACTGTAGAAAAGTATGTTGAAATCTGGGGAGAACCAGAAGAATAGCCAGAGAGCTTGAATAAGAGCATTATGAAAAAGTACAAAAGATTCATTAAATTTTTAATGTTTTTATCCTGTGCAGTTTTTTATGGTCTGTTGTGCCAGTTAAAAATAGAAAGCCAATGGGTTTTGGTAGCAAAAATATTATCGGGAGGAATCATGGCTTTTACGGGAATAAAATTACTTGAAAAAAAATAAAGCAATAAGCTATTCCTGCCTGCGGAAAGGCAATCATATTGTTCTTGTCCGTAGCTGCAAAAGCACAGGCAGGATTTACACACATAGGAATTTTTTGTGTGTATACATATACTTTCATTGCGGGATGCCTTTCCAGCATCCCGTGATTGAAAAGAAAGAGAGGAAAATATTATGGGAAGAATAGGAGATTTCTTCTATCACCTGACTATTACGATATTAGTTGCCGCAGCATTGGTATTTCTTCTGATGGCATTTAAAGAGCAATACCCCATTTTGAAAAATCAACAGGAGTTAGAGGATCTTCAATCAAATGTGGAGACTAAGAAAACAAACGATAATCCACATATCAACTGGAAAAAATTAAAACGTATAAATCAAGACATTATAGCATGGATAAAAGTTCCGGGAACCAAGATTGATTATCCAATCCTACAAGGAAAAGAATGGAATAAATATCTTCATAAAAATTATGAGGGGGATTACAGCTATGCTGGCTCTATTTTCATTCAGCCCGGAGCAACTTTTGACGATAGTCATTTGATTATATACGGTCATAATATGAGAGTCAAATCCATGTTTGGTTCTCTACACGATTTTGAATCAGAGAATTTTTATAAAAAACATAACAAGATATATCTATACCAGCCGGGTAAGACAATAAAATGCACAATATATAGCGTATATGACTGCTTAGATAAAAGTGCAACATACCTTACAGATTTTTCTGATGATGAAAATGATAACAAATGGGTGGATTGGCTGACAATGACGGTGAATAATAATGCATACTATCCTATTAAAAAGAAGCCAGCAGAAAAAGACCGTATAATTACATTATCCACTTGTTCTGGAAAGCAAAAAGGAGATTCTTATCGTTTTGTTGTACATAGTCTAGTGACAGATACAGTTATTTACGAAGAATGAGAAAATTATCCGAAGATATAGAATATCTTCGGTATTATCCCACCTACGAAGATACTTCGTTCCCCGCCAGTATCGTTCGTGGCTGCAAAAGCATAGGTGGGCATCGCACAACAAAAATCCCCAATCAATTGTTGTGCAATAACGGAGTACCTTAAATCCCCAAAAGGTACTCCGATTATTCAAATGCAAAAAGAAAGGGTAAATAAGATGAATGATAATGCTTATATTGGAAGAATCTGTACAGATTTAGTATTAAATAAAAAAGCGACTGATGATAATGAACGTCAATGGACACGTTTTCGTCTTGCAGTCCCTAGAAGATTTAAAAAGGAGGGAGAAAAAGATACAGATTTTTTTAACTGCGTTGCTTTTGCATCTGCTGCTAAGAATATCTGTAAATACGCAAAAAAAGGTGGACGCATTTATGTCCGTGGTGAGAACAGGGAAAACAACTTTGAAAAAGATGGTGTGAAATACTTTACAGTAGAATTAGTTATCAAAGATTATGAGATAATTGATTTTAAAGATAAAGAACAGAATACAGAGGATAATAAAATGGAGGAAGCACCTTTTCCGCCAGAATAAGAGTACTTATAAAAATATAGAAAAAGAAGAAAGACTGAGAGAGGAAAACATTATGGTGAATCTGGATTATTTTTATGGAAGTGAAGGCGAACAATATCGCTTTTATCAAATTCCTGCGGTACTGCTGGAAGATGACGAATACAAGAAAATAAGTGACACAGCTAAAATCTTATACGGAATCTTACTGTCCCGTCTTGCCATGTCCAAGAAGAATAACTGGATTGAGGAGGATACTAATAGAGTATATATTCTCTATAACCGTAATGATATTGCAAAAAAAATGGGGAGAAGTCCTAACACGATTTCTAATGCCATGAATCAGCTACTTGAGGTAGGTCTTATTAAAAGAAAAAGACAAGGACAAGGAAAGGCTGATATGTTATATGTTATGAACTTTTCTTCAAGAGAGCATAACAAAAAGATAGATATGCCGTGTAAAGAAGAAAAAGAGGTTTCCGTTTCTTCAGATCAGCCACATAGTTTCTACGAAAATAGAGAGGAAAAGGTATATACCAATGACATAGATATACCGAGTCCTCAAAATAAACGAACAGCTTATAGAGAAATTATTAAGAAGCAGGTAGATTATGAGATATTACGACAATCATCATATGATATGAATATTATTGATAATATAGTAGAGGTAATGTTGAATGTCTATGCATCTCAAAAAGAGTGCATTAATATATCTGGCGATATGATTCCTTTAAATGAGGTAATAAACCGTTTAAAGAGGATTAATTTTACCCATGTTCAATATGTTATGGAATGTATAGGAAAAAGTATAACATCAATTCACCGTCCAAATAATTACTTACTAGCAGCTTTATATAATGCTCCAGTTACAACAGATTTATATTATGCAATGCAAGTAAAGCATGATTTACATAATTATCCTGATGGATAATACTTTATAATTTTCAGAAACACAAGATTTGGTTTTTTAGAAACACAAAATTTGGTTTTCTGGAAACGCAAGATTTGGTTTTCTAGAAACACAAAATTTGGTTTTCTAGAAACACAAGATTTGCGTGCTAGATAAATAAATATAAATATATATAAATAAATATATAAATCCTATCTTATCTATCATACATATATATTATTTTAACAAGTTAATGATACCTAGAGGATGGATAGGATAGATGTACCGAATTTCGGCACATTTAGAGATAGCACAGGAAAGGTGTAGATAGAATGAGCGATAAGGTTTTTAAAGAATCTGGAGCAATTCAGGTATTGAGTATCCAGATGAGCAAACAAGGGGTCAATGAGTTTACCCTTGCAAACAACGAAATATTGTTGGCTGTTTTTTGTCAAGGCAGAGGAGATGTAACTTTTTCTGAGAAAAAAATATTTGCAGTAGAAAAAGAGTATGTCATGATATGTGGAGGTATGGGCAGAAATGAAATCTCTGTCTGTACTGAAGATTTGCCAGAATCGCAAGTTATTCTTGTGGTTCTTACAGGAATTTGTATGCCTGAGAAAATGAAACGTGGATGTTTAAGAAACCAATCGAGTAAAATAGTGTCTATGCTTATTAGAGAAATCGGTGAGAAGCAGTTTGGTTATGTAAGTAACTGTGAGAGTCTCATCAATATGCTGCTTATTCTTTTGCACAGAGAATGTAATCAGGCTGAGGAAAGACTAACTGACTTGGAACGAAGAAAATATTGTGAAAAAGTAAACAGCTATGTTCAAAAACATTACTTAGATAACCCGTCAATGGAGTTTCTGGCTAACAAATTTGGATATAGTGGAAATGCACAGATGCTCCGACGAGATTTCTTAAGATTTTATGGTGTAACACCTGTTGCAATCTCTAAAGTAAAAAAATTAGAGGAAGCAAAAAGATTATTGGTTACGACAACATATAGCATGAACGAAATTGCTGTTATTCTAAAATATAAAAGTAATACACATTTTGGGGCAGACTTTAAACGTAGTACAGGTATGACACCTGTTGAATATCGCAAGAATATAAGAGCTGAAAGAGAAAAACAAATTCAGGCTGAAAATCATCAGATGAATTTAGAAGAATATCTGGCTAAGACGTGCTGAATTTCGGTACAAAGAAAAAGGGGAATATCGTAATGGATAGAAAATGCAAATTAAAGAAGTGTGACATATGCAAGAAAGAACATGACATTGCAGACACATTTATATTCCAAGAAAAATCATACTGTATGGATGATTTATACAGTTTGATTATGGAACTTGCAGAAAATGGAGTCGTACATTTAGATTTTAGTAATCAGGAGGATTACGGAATAAAAGTAGAACTATAGATAAAAATGCGTACCGAAATTCGGCACACAGGGAGAAGAAAAATAGGGAGAAATCAAAATGAGGATTAAAGTTTATCATGATGTTAATGGGACAGTTCGTATTACAAAAACAATAGAACAAGGTTCAGACATGGGAAAAGAAAGTTCTATATTTTCTGATTTAAAAGCAGGGAGTGTAGCTGAAATTGAAATCAATGCAGAAGTACAGCATCGAGCATATATTAAGGAAAGTCCAATTTTAACAGAAGGAAATTAGGTGTATGGATTATAAATAAAAATTTTTACCCGGACATATATAAAAAGCCAGCCCAAGCAGGCTGGCTCATTGAAAGGGGCATATAAAAACATAAAGAGAATGTATTTACACATATATTATATAATCATTCGTGTAGGAGTTCTATAAGTTACGATGACAAATTTAATTTTTTTTAAAATCATGTGTCAGTAAGTGTCAGTAGAATGATTTGTAGAATTGTGATATAGTATAATTGTAAAAACATAGATAAGAGAATATAGTTTCTATCATATGTGCCGAATTTCGGCACGTTTTTGTTGATGAAAAAATATTGCAGAAAAGTAAATTGTCAGTAGATGTCACTAGAAGTCAAAATATAGATATGGTATAATAAAATAGGCAGAAAAGCATAGAAAAATAAATGTTTTCCTGCTCCAATACCAGCAGGGTAGCTGCTGCCTCCTGTTCTGGAGATTACCAGAAAGGGGGCATATTTATGACTACATATGAAGAGTTTAATACGATATTAACGGTCGCATTGTTAATAGTAGCAATTCTGAATTTGAAAAATAAATAAGCTGCCCATAAATTCTTGGCAGAATAGGCAGCTTATTTAATAAGTAATATGAGCCCAGAATGGGAAGCTTAGCGAAGCACCCTGCTGGTTCTTGTTAATAATATAATAGCAATTATATCTATAACCGTAATGATATTGCAAAAAAAATGGGGAGAAGTCCTAACACGATTTCTAATGCCATGAATCAGCTACTTGAGGTAGGTCTTATTAAAAGAAAAAGACAAGGACAAGGAAAGGCTGATATGTTATATGTTATGAACTTTTCTTCAAGAGAGCATAACAAAAAGATAGATATGCCGTGTAAAGAAGAAAAAGAGGTTTCCGTTTCTTCAGATCAGCCACATAGTTTCTACGAAAATAGAGAGGAAAAGGTATATACCAATGACATAGATATACCGAGTCCTCAAAATAAACGAACAGCTTATAGAGAAATTATTAAGAAGCAGGTAGATTATGAGATATTACGACAATCATCATATGATATGAATATTATTGATAATATAGTAGAGGTAATGTTGAATGTCTATGCATCTCAAAAAGAGTGCATTAATATATCTGGCGATATGATTCCTTTAAATGAGGTAATAAACCGTTTAAAGAGGATTAATTTTACCCATGTTCAATATGTTATGGAATGTATAGGAAAAAGTATAACATCAATTCACCGTCCAAATAATTACTTACTAGCAGCTTTATATAATGCTCCAGTTACAACAGATTTATATTATGCAATGCAAGTAAAGCATGATTTACATAATTATCCTGATGGATAATACTTTATAATTTTCAGAAACACAAGATTTGGTTTTTTAGAAACACAAAATTTGGTTTTCTGGAAACGCAAGATTTGGTTTTCTAGAAACACAAAATTTGGTTTTCTAGAAACACAAGATTTGCGTGCTAGATAAATAAATATAAATATATATAAATAAATATATAAATCCTATCTTATCTATCATACATATATATTATTTTAACAAGTTAATGATACCTAGAGGATGGATAGGATAGATGTACCGAATTTCGGCACATTTAGAGATAGCACAGGAAAGGTGTAGATAGAATGAGCGATAAGGTTTTTAAAGAATCTGGAGCAATTCAGGTATTGAGTATCCAGATGAGCAAACAAGGGGTCAATGAGTTTACCCTTGCAAACAACGAAATATTGTTGGCTGTTTTTTGTCAAGGCAGAGGAGATGTAACTTTTTCTGAGAAAAAAATATTTGCAGTAGAAAAAGAGTATGTCATGATATGTGGAGGTATGGGCAGAAATGAAATCTCTGTCTGTACTGAAGATTTGCCAGAATCGCAAGTTATTCTTGTGGTTCTTACAGGAATTTGTATGCCTGAGAAAATGAAACGTGGATGTTTAAGAAACCAATCGAGTAAAATAGTGTCTATGCTTATTAGAGAAATCGGTGAGAAGCAGTTTGGTTATGTAAGTAACTGTGAGAGTCTCATCAATATGCTGCTTATTCTTTTGCACAGAGAATGTAATCAGGCTGAGGAAAGACTAACTGACTTGGAACGAAGAAAATATTGTGAAAAAGTAAACAGCTATGTTCAAAAACATTACTTAGATAACCCGTCAATGGAGTTTCTGGCTAACAAATTTGGATATAGTGGAAATGCACAGATGCTCCGACGAGATTTCTTAAGATTTTATGGTGTAACACCTGTTGCAATCTCTAAAGTAAAAAAATTAGAGGAAGCAAAAAGATTATTGGTTACGACAACATATAGCATGAACGAAATTGCTGTTATTCTAAAATATAAAAGTAATACACATTTTGGGGCAGACTTTAAACGTAGTACAGGTATGACACCTGTTGAATATCGCAAGAATATAAGAGCTGAAAGAGAAAAACAAATTCAGGCTGAAAATCATCAGATGAATTTAGAAGAATATCTGGCTAAGACGTGCTGAATTTCGGTACAAAGAAAAAGGGGAATATCGTAATGGATAGAAAATGCAAATTAAAGAAGTGTGACATATGCAAGAAAGAACATGACATTGCAGACACATTTATATTCCAAGAAAAATCATACTGTATGGATGATTTATACAGTTTGATTATGGAACTTGCAGAAAATGGAGTCGTACATTTAGATTTTAGTAATCAGGAGGATTACGGAATAAAAGTAGAACTATAGATAAAAATGCGTACCGAAATTCGGCACACAGGGAGAAGAAAAATAGGGAGAAATCAAAATGAGGATTAAAGTTTATCATGATGTTAATGGGACAGTTCGTATTACAAAAACAATAGAACAAGGTTCAGACATGGGAAAAGAAAGTTCTATATTTTCTGATTTAAAAGCAGGGAGTGTAGCTGAAATTGAAATCAATGCAGAAGTACAGCATCGAGCATATATTAAGGAAAGTCCAATTTTAACAGAAGGAAATTAGGTGTATGGATTATAAATAAAAATTTTTACCCGGACATATATAAAAAGCCAGCCCAAGCAGGCTGGCTCATTGAAAGGGGCATATAAAAACATAAAGAGAATGTATTTACACATATATTATATAATCATTCGTGTAGGAGTTCTATAAGTTACGATGACAAATTTAATTTTTTTTAAAATCATGTGTCAGTAAGTGTCAGTAGAATGATTTGTAGAATTGTGATATAGTATAATTGTAAAAACATAGATAAGAGAATATAGTTTCTATCATATGTGCCGAATTTCGGCACGTTTTTGTTGATGAAAAAATATTGCAGAAAAGTAAATTGTCAGTAGATGTCACTAGAAGTCAAAATATAGATATGGTATAATAAAATAGGCAGAAAAGCATAGAAAAATAAATGTTTTCCTGCTCCAATACCAGCAGGGTAGCTGCTGCCTCCTGTTCTGGAGATTACCAGAAAGGGGGCATATTTATGACTACATATGAAGAGTTTAATACGATATTAACGGTCGCATTGTTAATAGTAGCAATTCTGAATTTGAAAAATAAATAAGCTGCCCATAAATTCTTGGCAGAATAGGCAGCTTATTTAATAAGTAATATGAGCCCAGAATGGGAAGCTTAGCGAAGCACCCTGCTGGTTCTTGTTAATAATATAATAGCAATTATATAATGAAATGTCAACTCTTGTATAAAGAATATTAAAGCAACAATAACTTTCTGAGTTTTGTTGCTTTTTTAAAATATAATTTATAATATAAATATATAAAGATAAAAATAAAAACACATAGGAGAAGAAAAAATAATGAAAACAAGATTAACTAAAAGTGAACTCGCTGTAATGGAAGTTTTATGGGATGAGGGAGAAGCGTTAACTTCAGCAGAAATCATTCAAAAGTCAAAAGAGAAGGAATGGAAAGACAGCTCTGTGCATCTGCTTATAAATAGCTTACTCAAGAAAAAGGTTGTGACAGTAGCTGGATTTAAAAAGACAACAAAGAATTATGCAAGAACCTTTGTACCAGTAGAGGGCAAGGAACAATTTTTAGTGGGGCAGGTTATAGATAATAAGATAACATCTGACGCTAAGAAAAGAATATATTCGTACATTATAGAGAAAGAAAATAATCCAGAAATGATAAAATATGTTGAAAAATTACTTGAAGAGCGAAAGAAAGAGCTGGGCGTTAAATCAAAATAAATGTGCCGAATTTCGGTACATAGAGAGAAAGCCAGTCCTGCCGGACTGGTCTTTAAGAGGAAAGTATAAGAAACTTATCAAAGAATAAGTATTTCTATATTTTTTATTATATCAGTAATTTGTGAACATATTGTGAGAAAAATAAAGATCATCTGACGATAACAGCAGGAGGGTAATATTCCACCTGCTTTTTTTGTGCAGATCAGGAGGGAAAAGAAGGAGAAAGAGAATGACACTTGGAGAAAAAATCAAAAAGTACAGGGAATTACGGGAACTAACCCAAAGAGAATTAGGACAAAAAGTTGGATTCTCTTCAGGAACAGAGGATTCCCGTATAAGAAAATATGAAAAAAATATGATGGCTCCCAAAACAGATATACGGAGGAAGATTGCAGAAGCTCTGGATATAGATATGTCAGCATTAAACGATATAGATATTCAGACGGAAAAAGATGCTATCAGAGCGTTATTTTATCTTGAAGAAAAATATGGAATGGATATAAAAAAGACAGATAGGGATATAAGTTTAACTTTTGACATAGATAATACAGATATATGGAAACTGATAGAATATCTTGAAGAATGGGCAACGAAAAAAGAAGAGTATATAAAAAAGAAAGGAAATACAACGGGAGAATTTCAATGGAAAATCTATGAGAAGTATAATGGAATAAAAAAGTTAAAGGCTGGATTTGTGAATGAAATGGAAGCAAGGGAATATGCCAGTTTTTTAGAAAACTGTAATAGGATGGCTGGATATAATGGAAGTAGATTTAGCATAGAGTACGGTTGTCCTGTATCAGAAGCACAGGAAGAATACGATATATGGAAAGCACAATTTCCAAAGAATTTAGAATGTACCGAAATTCGGCACAATTAAAAAGGAGAGAGACATGAATATTACAGGGATAGCAAGAGAAAATTTTGAAGAAGCAGGACTGCCATTAAAAAATACAATCGAATTAACTACAAAAAATGAATATACAATCCCCGATATATGGGGATTAAAGGTGGGGAGAAAATTTCTGGACACGGGAGAGATAGAATCTCATTTTGAAGAACAACAATTTTTTGAGATCAGAAAACGGGCAACATTACTGGAATATCCCCATACAGTAATCCTGATGGAACAGGATTTTGCAGAGAGAAAAGTCATAGATTACTATGTTATTTACGATATAAAAGAAAGCAGTAAATATAAACCGACCATTGTAAATGAATATGTAGATAATATAATATTGGGGACAGGGGAATATAAGTGCGAATATGAAATATTGCTTAGCTGCGGTGATGCAACAAGAAGGCTTGTTATCCCAGTCAGGACAATCAATATGCCTATGTATGATTTTATAACCAGTATTGAAGATGAGATAGAAGATGTCATGGACAGAAGTTCGGAAGAAAACATCTTTAGCAACATAATAATTGATACGGGAGACTATTTTCTGCTTGATATGTTTGACGAGTATGGTCGTACATATAAAGTTGAGATTACAAGTGTTTATGACTTTATAAAGATGATTGTATCTATCCGTCAGATTCGATGTGAATTTTTCCCCTACGAGAAGAAATAGGTGTCAGTAAGTGTCAGTAGAAAGGTAAAAAGAGCTGTGTTATAATAAAATCAGTAAATTAGATTTAAATAGTAGAAGAAAGAAAAGCAGAAGGAACACAATCTTCTGCTTTTTTTGTACCGAAATTCGGCACGGATTAAAAAGCAGAGGTGATGGCATGGACATTGTACAAATAACAGACAGAATATTAGTATCCATCGGGATAGGAATGAGTGCTGCATTTCATTTATTTCGATTTTCGATTATGACATTAATGCCAGCAATCGAGGATATAAAAACAGATGTAATGTGTGAAGGTCTGTCATTAAAAAGAGGACTAATTATAACGGTCGGTATTCTGGTCAGTATATCACCGATTCTTTTAGCGATAAAGAATAGTGAACAAAGAAGGAGCCTTTGTCATTTACAGATATTTTTGTTGTTATATCTATTGTGTACTTATTTTTATGATCTGTGGAAAATTAAGCATTGGCTATACGGGTGTATCGTGTTAATCTTCTGTATAGATTTGACATGGTGCGTCATAGAATTTTGTCAGGAATATGTGCCGAAATTCGGTACACATAAACGTAAAAAAGATTCTGAAAAAAGCAGACTGGAACACTGGAATAGTGAAAAAT
>OLPE01000095.1_pt1 | contig 100782 bp, 95 predicted proteins | sample 1671901 | NCBI WGS metagenome assembly OLPE01 (sample SAMEA3136624, study PRJEB25190) | human gut metagenome | biome: human gut; feature: human-associated habitat; material: faeces | place: Austria | collected 2013 | reverse complement strand
ACATTATCCTCCTTAAAATGATGTATTCACCATCCCTGAGATGGCTACTATCATTTTAAGGATTAGATTACACAGACTGGAGGATAAAGAACTTGTCGTAGTCTATGAAGAGGAGATGGGCGGAAAGACAAGAAAATATATAGTACATGTAATCATCGGAAATGCAGTGCTGTGTGGCATTTATTTTCTGGATTACGAGACATGCAAAGAAGATTGGCGTTGCTTTGATGGCAGCCTGCATTCTTGCGAGTGTATTCGGGATCAATATTGTAAATGGAAATATATACTGGCATTGTATATCAGCGGACATTATATTTTTATGAAAGCATTCATCTTATTGTATGTTCCGGTATATGGTGGCATTATTTATCACTATCACGGTAGTGGATATAGTGGATTGGCAGTGGAAATGAGACGAATTACATTGCAAATCTGATACACGGCATGTTAAAGCAGGATCAGATGATAGGAGCAAATGGCGTGAATATCAGTCAGAAACTTCCGGATTATAATGCGGATTATATATTGACATATCTGTCAGCGACTTATGGAATTATTGCCGGAATTGTCTGAATGTGTTTCATATATGATTTTAAGCATGTAAGACAATATCTCCGTCTTCTGATTGAATGGATAAAGTTCCGTATCCATCCCTGCCATTCTGCTGGTAGATGCTTTTATCATCTTTTTCCTTTACTTTTCCGGAAAATGAAGAAGGAACAATGATTTCACCGTCGTTCGTTTCAAGTTTCAGGGAAAGTGGCTTCAATACATTTGCTGCACGATAGAAAAGTACATCTCCATCTTTGCATGTGATTGCCGTATTTCCGGAATAGGTAGTAGCGGTACTAAGAACATCTCCGTCATTAGAAGTTAGTAGTGTATTGCGTAGTGCACAGTTCTTGAAAATAATATCGCCATCATCGACATGGATAATACCTTGGCTGGTTCTAAGATTGTTAAGGAGCAGATTACTATCATTGTTTTCCAGTGTAATCTGGTCAAAAGCAGCATTTTTCGGAATATATAAAGTTACCATATCTTCATCGGATACCGCTTCTTTTTCATCATCGTTTCCGAAAAGGCAGATCAGAAAGTTAAGGTCAATATGAAACCAGGTATGCTTTTTCAAATTACGCTCACGGATTTTTAAAGTGTTTCCGGACTGTGACCAGGTAATTGGAGTGGTGCTTTTTGTTTTAGATGTCTTAGTATTTTTATATGAAAGAGCATAGGTATTATCTTTTGAATAGCGCACTTGCAGATTCAAGGAATCCAGAGATACATCCAAGTTTTTATATGGAGAAAGTTCTTCTGTAACTAATTTCTGAACTTTTGCTGCACTTTTATCGGAATTATTAAAACTGCCAAGATCAGTGGATGTCAGATATTGGATACCACCTGCAAATAGACCGAAGATTAGAAGAAAAAATCCAAGTATAGTGCAGACTGTGCCAGTGATGAGTGTAATTTTTTTCCAGTTTTTCATAATTTATCGACTCTCCTTTCCTGTAGTTCCAATAGTATTGGAAAGATTCTGACGGTGACTGGTTCTGTTAGTCAGATGTCTGGCAAGTTTTACAAAAAGTCTGGCTGCCAGGCGACACAGCCAGTAGATAAATAAAGCAGACAGGATGCTGACACCCAGTATAAGCAGCCCACTTCCGGCAACGACGGCAAATCCGGCAGAAGAAAATGGAATCGCCAGAATTCCCCGGATGGCAATGACAACACCTGCAATAATTCCGCAGAATACAAGCAGAAATCCACAGAAAAGCAAAAGTGCAAGGCAGAGGAAGATGCAGAAGATAACAACTGCGGCAGCTACAAGCAATGGTCCCCCGATTGGTGCTGCAAGGAGTGCAAGGCATGCAATCCAGATAATATGTGAATTTTTTCGTTTCTTTGGTAACTCTGATGTTGTGTTATATGCATTTGGTGAGGGCGCAGAAGTGTGATAAGCATTTGTTTTCTTGTCTAACAGATTGCCGATCAGATCTCTTGCTGCCTGCTTTGGAGTGCCGAGTTCTTCCATTAATTTTTGTGCGCCTTCCTCGTCTGTCTCTTCAAAATATTCGGTAAAGTATTCCATGGCATCTTCATAATCTTCGCGCGGAAGTTTCTTCAGATACTTATGTAATTGATCTAGATATTCTTTCTTTGTAGTGATACTCAATGTCTGATTCTCCCTTCTATGATTCCATCAATGGTGTCCCGGTAAGCGTTCCATTCTGTATGCAGATAATGCATCTGTTCTTTGCCGGAAGGAGTGATGGAGTAATATTTTCTTTTTCTTCCTTGAAATTCCTGTGAATAAGTTGTGACGTAACCGGCTTTTTCCAGGCGTTTCAGGATTGGATATAAGGTTGATTCCTTAATATCAGCGACCAGTTTGATCGTCTGGCTGATTTCGTATCCGTAAGAGTCCCTGGAATCTACGATTGTAAGGATCAGATATTCGATCAGCAGAGCGGATACTGGAAAGTAATACATTGCAATACCTCCTTGTAATATTGGGGGGTACAAAAGTCTTCCAGTTACTTATGTGCAGGCACATATGAATGTAAGACTTTTGTAACCTGATATCATATATAAAAATTATATATATAAATTATATATATATCATAAGGCGACAGAAATGGGATGTCAATAGCATATATAAAAAAAATATATATTGTTCCAGATGAAAAATAATATGTAAATCTGTACAGGATAAAAAAATTGCGCTATAATAAGTTGTCAAAATAAGGCAGTCGTGGTCGGCTGCCTATTATATAGCAAAAAGGAGACTAAAGAAATGAAAGAAGTAGAAAACAAAGGAGCGGAGTATGACTTCTATGGGAAGCTTCCGCTGGGAAAAGCGATTCTCCTTGGTCTGCAGCATGTATTTGCAATGTTTGTAGGTAACTTGACACCGGTTCTTATTATTACAGGAGCCTGTGGAATTGCCTCCGGAACAGAATTTGCAGACGTTCAGATTGCGCTTTTACAGAATGCGATGTTGATCGCGGGTGTTGTAACGTTGATTCAGCTTTATGCGATTGGACCGATTGGTGGAAAAGTTCCGATCATCATGGGAACCAGTTCCGGATTTATCGGAGTCTGCAGCAGTGTTGCCAGTGTGATGGGCGGAGGTGTCTTAGGATATGGTGCCATTATGGGGGCTTCTGTGATCGGCGGACTTTTTGAGAGTGTGCTTGGATTTTTATTAAAGCCGCTTCGTAAGTTTTTCCCGGCAGTTGTAACCGGTACAGTTGTATTGTCTATTGGACTTTCGCTTATAGGTGTTGGTGTGAATTCGTTTGGCGGTGGAAATTCAGCAAAAGATTTTGGCTCTGTAGAAAATCTGCTCCTTGGTCTGGTTGTACTGATTGTGATTATTGTTTTAAAACATGGTACAAAAGGAATGACCAGTGCATCTTCTATTTTAATAGGTATTATTGTGGGTTATATCATTGCAGCAATTATGGGAGTGGTACTTCCGACGACAGGTATCGATGCGGATGGTGTGGAGTATACAAAAGCATGGGTATTAAACTGGGATAAAGTTGCACAGGCAAGCTGGTTTGCAGTTCCGAAAATTATGCCGATAAAAATTGTATTTGACGCAAGAGCGATTGTCCCTGTTATGATCATGTTTATTGTAACTGCTGTAGAGACAGTAGGAGATATCTCCGGTGTAATCGAAGGTGGTATGGGCAGAGAGGCAACAGATTCTGAACTTTCCGGTGGCGTTGTCTGTGACGGAATCGGATCTACACTTGCTGCATTATTCGGTGTACTGCCGAATACATCGTTCAGCCAGAATGTAGGACTTGTAACGATGACGAAGATCGTGAACCGTTTCGCGCTCGCTACAGGAGCGATTTTCCTGATCCTGTGCGGATTGTTCCCGAAACTGGCTGCATTGATTTCTATTATGCCACAGAGCGTTCTTGGTGGAGCAGCGGTTATGATGTTCTCTTCTATTGTAATCAGTGGTATACAGTTGATCACAAAAGAAAAGATGACGATGAGAAGTATTACAATCGTATCCGTAGCGCTTGGACTTGGATATGGTATTGGCGCGAACAGCGCTGTTTTATCCGGATTACCGGAAGGAATCCAGCTTATTTTCGGAGGCTCCGGTATTGTGCCGGCAGCACTTGTTGCAATTATTTTAAATATTGCATTGCCGAAAGATGAAGAAGCAAAGCTGGATGCAGAAGAATAACTATACATAAAAACAGACAGACAAATAAAAAATGAAATGGGCAATCCCCTTGTTCACTGGATAACAGAAGAAACGAGGGGATTTTCTATGTAAAAACAGAAAAAGATAGTGTATAATTAAGTGAAAAAAGAAAGTATGTCCACTAAACAGGAGGTTTTACAGATGTTGCGAATAAAAGAATATGTAAAAGCAGCCAGTCTGGAAGAAGCGTATGAACTGAATCAGAAGCGCAGCAACCGGGTGCTTGGCGGAATGCTCTGGATGCGGATGAGTGATGTGCAGGTGCAAAAAGCGATCGATCTGTCCGGACTCGGACTGGATACGATAGAAGAGACAGATACAGAATTTATTATTGGAGCGATGGTGACGCTCCGTGAACTGGAACTTCACAGTGCGCTGAATGATTATTTTGAAAATGCGATCCGGGATGCAGTGCAGGATATCGTAGGAGTACAGTTCCGGAATCTAGCAACCGTCGGAGGAAGCGTATTTGGAAGATTTGGTTTTTCTGATGTATTGACCGTATTGTTGTCTCTGCATACATCTGTAGAGCTTTATAAAGGCGGGATTGTTCCGTTGGAAGAATTTGCACAGATGAAACGTGATAATGATATTCTTGTAAATGTCCGTATTGCAAAGACGCCGGGACATTTTGCTTATCTGACACATCGGAATACGAAGACTGATTTTCCGGTTCTTGCGGTTTCCGCTTCAAAGATCGGGGAAGAGATCCGTGTGGCAGTCGGAGCAAGACCGATGAAAGCCGAGCTTTTTGGAGCCGGAGATTTAAGTGAAGAGTCAGCAAAGAAACTGGCAGCGCAGGTGAAGACAGACAGCAATATGCGTGCATCGGCGAAATTCCGTTCGCATCTGGCAGAGGTGTTGATCACACGATGCTTTGACAAGATAAAAGACGTAGAAAAGGAGGAAAAGTAGGATGCTCATCAGTATCATATTAAATGGAAAAAAAGTGGTTGATGATATCAGCCCGGATATGACGCTTTTCAAATTTCTGCGTGCGCATGGATGCTACAGTGTCAAATGTGGCTGTGAGACAACGAACTGTGGCTTGTGTACTGTATTTTTAGACGAGAAACCGGTACTGTCCTGTGCTGTTCTGGCTGCAAGAGCGGATGGACATAAAGTGGAGACAATGGAAGGACTTCAGAAAGAGGCAGAAGAGTTTGGAAGATTTATTGCCGATCAGGGAGCAGAACAATGTGGTTTCTGTAATCCGGGCATGATCATGAATGCAATCGCCCTGTTCCGGGAGAAAGAAGAACCGACAGACGAAGAAATCAAACAGTATCTGGCAGGAAACCTCTGCCGCTGTTCCGGATATGAAGGACAGCTCCGGGGAATCCATGCATTTATGGAATATCGGAAAAATGGAGGTGCGACATGCGGGAAGTAGGAAAAAGAGTACGCAAAAAAGATGCAATGGCGCTGGTGACCGGTCAGCCGGTATATACCGATGATCTTGCGCCAAAGGAATGTCTCATTGTCAAAGTTCTGAGAAGTCCGCACGCTAATGCAATCGTAGAAGAAGTCAATAAAACGGTCGCACTGAAAGTTCCGGGTGTTGAAGCTATTTATACATGGGAGGATGTCCCGAAAGAACGTTTTGCGCAGGCGGGGCAGACGTATCCGGAGTGGAGTCCGTATGATCGGCTCATTTTGGATCGGCATGTACGTTTTGTCGGAGATCCGGTTGCAATCGTGGCTGGTGAGGACGAGGCATGCGTAGACCGTGCACTTAAGATGTTAAAAGTGAAATACAAAGTCCTTCCGGCAGTGCTGGATTATCATACTGCGAAGGACAACGAGACACTGGTGCATCCGGAGGACAGCTGGAAATCCCTGTATCCGGTTGGCGCAGACAATAAGCGAAATTTATGTGCCCACATGGAGGAAGAAAAGGGAGATGTGGAAGGTACGTTTAAAGACTGTGATATCGTACTGGAACACACTTATCATGTTCCGGCAGTGAACCAGACGATGATGGAGACATTCCGGACAGCCTGCTATCTGGACACATATGGCAGACTGGTTGTACTGAGCTCAACCCAGATTGTTTTCCATCTGCGTCGTATTCTCGGAAATGCTCTGGGCATCCCGAAGAGTAAGATACGTGTTATAAAACCAAGAATTGGCGGCGGATTTGGTGCGAAACAGACATCAGTATCGGAAGTCTATCCGGCATTTGTAACGTGGATGACAAAGAAACCATCCAAGATGATCTACACAAGAGTGGAAAGTCAAATCGCAGGCTCGCCGAGGCATGAGATGGATGTCACTGTGAGACTTGGAGCAGACAATGACGGGAAGATTCGTGTGATCGATATTTATAATCTGTCGAATACAGGAGCTTACGGTGACCACGGACCAACGACAGCGGGGCTTACCGGACATAAGTCCATTCCAATGTATACCGGAAATCTGGAGGCATTCCGCCATACGTTTGATGTAGTTTATACGAATCAGCTTGCCGCGGGTGCATACCGCGGATACGGAGCAACACAGGGAATTTTTGCACTCGAATCCATGGTCAATGAACTGGCAGGAATTCTGAAACGTGATCCGGTAGAACTGCGTATGCAGAATATATTAAAACAGGGCATGAAAATGCCGGCTTATTTTGATGAGACTGCGGAGTCTTGCCGTCTGGATGAATGTCTTGTGAGAGCGGCAGATATGATCGGATGGAAAGATAAATATCCATGCCGGGACATGGGAAATGGAAAAGTCCGTTCTGTAGGAATTGCGATGGCAATGCAGGGATCCTGTATTTCCTTTGTCGATGTTGGATCGGCAACTGTAATGTTAAATGAAGACGGCAGCTACAAACTTTCCATTGCAGCGGCAGATATGGGAACCGGATGTGACACCATTCTTTCACAGATGGCAGCAGATGTACTGCATGTATCAACGGATGAGATTTTTGTGTCCGGTGCGGATACGGACAATTCTCCATATGATTCCGGATCTTATGCATCCAGTACGACTTATATTACCGGTCAGGCAGTTGTTAAGGCATGTACTGAGCTTGAGAGGAGAATCTGTAAACTGGCTGCGCTCATGATGGAATGTGATGAAGAAGATGTCGAACTGGAAGGTCATCAGGTGTGCAATATAAAGACTGGAAGATCTGTGACGACAGAAGAAGTTGGGTTTAAAGCACAGAGTTTCAATGACTTTGCTTTACAGGTTACAGAAAGCCATACCTCGCCGGTATCTCCACCGCCATATATGGCAGGAGCAGTCGAGATCGAGCTGGATAAAGCAACCGGTCATGTGGAAGTTCTGGACTATGCGTCTGTCATCGACTGTGGAACGGTTGTGAATCCGAATCTTGCGACTGTTCAGGCAGAAGGCGGTCTTGGACAGGGAATCGGAATGACTCTTTATGAGAATATCCAGTATACAGAAAAAGGTCAGATGATAAATAATTCCTTCATGCAGTATAAGATCCCGACAAGAAGAGATTATGGACCGCTACGTGTGGAATTCAGACCAAGCTATGAACCGACTGGACCATTTGGTGTAAAATCAATTGGAGAGATTGTAATCAATACTCCGGCACCGGCAATTGCGCATGCGATTTACAACGCAACCGGATGCTGGCACAGAGACCTTCCAATTACCAGTGAGAAGATTGCTATGGCACTTTTGGACGGAGAATAGAAAATGACTGGCGAAATATACAGTTTAGATGAAAATGGATGGAAATGGACAGACAGTCTCTGGAAAGCGTTGGAGACTGGAGCTGTATCGAATCCGATGGCCAGGATGTGGGGAAAAAAAAGGACAGGCATAGTCAGTGTTGTAGGAGCCGGAGGTAAGACAACTGTTATCCGGAGACTCCGGAAAGAGTGTCTTGCAGAAAAAATACCGCATATTGTGTCTACGACAACACATATGCAGACCGGACCGGAAGAATGTTTTGTGAAAGAACCGGATCTGGAGCAGATAAAAAGTGTACTTGAAAAAAAAGGTACGGTGTGGATGGGAATCCCCATAAGTAAAGAGAAAATGGGGAGTTTTCCGTTGGATTTTCTTATAAATGTGGAAAACTTAAATGTTTGGATGTTTCTGGAGGCAGACGGAGCAAAATGTCTGCCGGTCAAAGCGCCGAGAGATACCGAACCGGTCATTTTAAAGGGAACAACCCATGTAATTAGTGTATATGGGCTGGATGGCATTGGGCAACAGATTCAAGAATGTTGCTGCCGTCCGGAGCATGTGGCGCAGATCCTTAATAAAAATACAGATGAGATACTTGAATGGAAGGATCTGGTAAAACTTGCATTAAGTCCGTGTGGCGGAAGAAAATCTGTGACCAATGAGATGGAATATCATATTATTTTGAATAAAGCAGATACTAAGGAACAGAAAAAACTGGCAAGGAAGATTGCAGAAGCAATCATGGAACAGGCGCAAATGTCTGAGCGGGAAAGAGAATGTTCTGAGAATCAAGCACACTCTGTAGTAAAATCAGTTCATATCACCGACTGGTTATATAGTAAATAAAATCTATAGCAATAAAATAGTTTCTAATCAAAAGAAAATATGCTGGAAATAAAAGATAGATCAGAAAATAAAGATTGAAAATAGAAATAAAGAGAGGGAGGCAGCTATGAAAATTTTAATCAAAGGAGCGGGAGATCTGGCGACAGGTATAGCTGCCGCCTTTTTTAGAAGAGGGCATCAGGTTGTTATGACAGAGATCGCATGCCCGCTTACCGTGCGGCGGCAGGTGGCATTTTCCAGAACTGTCTATGAAAAACGTGCAGTTGTAGAAGAGATGGAAGCAGTTCTTGTAAAAGATGCAAGTCAGATGCAGCAGGCAGTCAGCAGCGGCAAAGTCGCAGTGATCGTTGATCCGGAAGCGAAGATTCGGGAAGTATATAAGCCGGATGTGTTAGTGGATGCGATTCTTGCAAAACGGAATACAGGAACGAAGAAGGGCGATGCCCCTTGCGTGATCGGGCTTGGCCCGGGATTCTGCGGAGGAAAAGACTGCTATGCGGCGCTTGAAACTATGCGTGGAGATACATTGGGAAAGATTCTGTATGACAGCACACCGATTCCGAATACCGGTGTACCCGGAGTTGTCGGCGGATACAGTATCGAGCGTCTCTTAAAAGCATCCGGGGATGGAAAGATAGAACCGAAGGCTAAGATCGGTGACATTGTGGAAAAAGGGCAGATTGTTGCATACACAGGTGGAAAACCGGTGTACGCCGGAGTGGCAGGCGTTGTCCGCGGTATGCTGCAGGCAGGTATAAATGTAAAGACGGGACTTAAGATTGGGGATGTAGATCCAAGAAAAGACATATCGCTTGTATATAAGATCTCGGACAAATCCAATCTGCTTGGAATGCAGGCATATAAAGCAGCCGAACAATATTTTTGCAGTCAGACAGGAATCGTTGTGCTGGCAGCAGGAAGATCCAGCAGATATGGAGAGAACAAGCTCCTGGCAGAGGTTGGAGGAAGTCCGATGTTCCGGCACATTTTTGAGGTGTTGAAAGAATTTCCGATGTGTGAAAAGGTTGTTTCCACAAGATTTCCACAGATTATGAAAGAGGCCAAAAAGCAAGGAATTGCCGTTGCGGAAAATAATCATCCGGAGTGGGGAATCGCTTACTCTCTGCAGTGTGGATTGAAGAAGTGTCTGAAGCAGAAGCCGGATGTGAAGAAAATTCTATTCGTGGTAGGGGATCAGCCGTATCTGACAGCGGAAACACTGCGAAGACTGATGGGTGTATCTGTGCAGTATCCGGGAAAGATCATCTGCGCCGGCACGCATGGAAGACCGGGGAATCCGGTGCTGTGGGATCAGAAATATTTTCAGGAGCTTCTGAAATTAGAAGGGGACACAGGTGGCAGGCAGATTATGAAAAAATATCCGGATGAGGTTATAATCTGCGAAACAACGAAGAAAGAACTTCATGATATTGATCAGAAAACAGATATAGATTTAAGCGGACAGTAATCTGTCGCAGATAAAACGTCAGTTTCGGTAAAGGGTTATGCCGGTTCTGACGCTTTTTATTATATAAACAGGAAACTGCCAGATGATTTTCAAAAAATAATTATAAAAATTTCAAACTATTTTAGCGGAGATTTCGTATCTATAAGTGAACGGATAAGAAGGAAGTGATATTGCATGCAGTCGGACAACCATTTGATCCGTAAAATAAAGAAAAAACAGAACAAAGAAGCAGCAGGACTTCTGATTGAAAGATATTACCGAGAAATCTATGCCTATACCTATCGTCAGGTTGCTTGCAAAGAACTTGCCATGGATCTGACCCAGGAAATCTTTATTCTTGTACTGAAAGGAATACGGGCTTTTGATGAAAAGAAAGGCTCTTTCCGTACATGGATTTACCGGATCGCATCAAATAAGATTACCGATTATTACAGAAGTCTTGCATACAGGAAGAGTCAGCTGGAAGGACCCTATGGGCAGGAATATGAACATACCGGAGTAAGTCCGGATATCAGTTCACAGGTGCTCCGGCAGGAAACGATAAGAGAAGTGATGGCAGTTATTGTCCGTTACGATGAATCGTGGATACAGATCTTCCAGAAGCACTGCTTTGAAGAGCAGACGTTTGCAGAAATCGCAGAAGAACTGAAGTTGTCAGAAGGAACAGTGAAAACACGATATTATAAAATGCTTGCACAGATTCGGAAGGAGGTAGCGGATAATGAATGATAAACAAAGATCGGAAGATCAGAAACGGAATGAATGGCTAGAAGAAAACTGCCGGATACAGGTTGAATATCCGGATATGGCAGAAATGGAACAGCAGAAAAACAGAATTTTGCAAAGCGCGCTTCCGGAGAAGGACAGTCTGTTTGAGCGGTTAAAGAAAATATATTATGGACCTGGACTGGGGATTATTTTTTATCGATGCACTCTGATCTGGGTAGTGATGATTTTACTTTATATAGGTGTCCTGGTTCTAAGTATTGGAACAAGAGATGCAAGGCAGACACAGATGGCGGTTGTGCTATTTGCATTTCCGGCAATGTATCTGGGCTTTTCGTTTCTGTCCTGCTGGGTAGATGAGCAGGAAGCAGTGACAGAACTTATAAATTCCATGCATTATTCCATGCATTACATTGTCGGACTCAGGATGTTTTATGCAAGTCTTGTCAGTGCTTTGATTAATTTAGGAACACTTCTGGTGCTTGGTGGACAGGCAGATACTATATTTTGGAAATTAAGCGCATTCGGAGTCAGTAGCATGTGCCTCTTTGCAGTCTTTGCATTGTATCTGTACCATCGCTTTTCATCGAGCTATGGAATTGGAGTCTTGCTTGTGCTGTGGGGAATCTTAGCTGTATTCAGTGCGTGGAGCAGATATGCATGGATCAAAATTCTGCTGACAGAGCTTCCGCTGGCAATTCATTTTGCAGTGGCAGCAGGCTTCTTTATATGTTTTGTGGTTTTAACAGGAAAGGTGGAGAAAGAAAATGTTACAGTTGTCGCATATCAGTAAAAATTATGGAAAATTCTGTGCAGTCCGCGATATTTCTCTCGAACTGGAGGATGGTCTCTACGGAATGCTTGCACCGAACGGAGCCGGAAAGACAACACTTATCAAGATGATCGTTACACTCTTATACCCAACGGAAGGTACAATCACATATGATGGAATAGAAATCCAGAAAATGGGAGAAAATTACCGGGATCTTATCGGTTATCTGCCACAGCAGTTCGGTTATTACAAAAATCAGTCACCTGTGCAGTATTTAAATTATCTGGCAGCATTAAAAGCTGTGCCGAAAGAAGGATTAAAAGAGAAAATAAAGGCACTTCTGGAGCTGGTCGGGCTTAGTGAAAGCGCAGATAAGAAAATGAAAAAATTTTCCGGTGGAATGATCCAACGTGTCGGAATCGCACAGGCATTGTTAAATGATCCGAAGATTCTTATTCTGGATGAGCCGACTGCCGGGCTTGATCCGAAAGAACGGGCAAGATTCCGTAATCTGATTTCGTCTCTGTCAAGGGATCGGATTGTGATTCTGTCTACACATATTGTGTCGGATATTGAATCGATTGCCAATCAGGTGATCATGATCAAGGATAAAAAGCTGTACCGGAAAGACACTGTAGCAAATATCTGCAGCGAGCTGGACGGCGAGATATTTGAATGTGCAGTTCCGGAGAAGGAATTTCCATTATTTGAAAAGCAGTATCTGGTGCTGGGAGCAAGACAGGAGCATGGCTATCTGAAAGTCCGCTATTATGATCCGGACGGCTCGTTTGCCAGGGCAGGAAAGCTTAAGGAAGAATGGAAACCGGTCTTATGTGCCGCTAATCTGGAGGATGTATTCCTCGTAAGTTATGGCGATGAGAAGACGGAGGTGATACTGTGAGAATTTTAATACAGGAATGTAAAAAGATGTTATCTGTCCGTTTGTTGTTATTACTTGCGTTATTTACCGTGTTATTTTATAACATGTTTTTTGAACTGAATCTGTATCCGGCAGGTGGTCAGTGTACAGATTCGCCGTATGACATGCCCTATGCCGCTAAACTGATCCGTAAATATGGATCGACACTTCCGGTCACAGAGAAAGGAAAGATTGAAAAAGAAGTTGAAGATTTGAAAAAACAGTCAACAAAGCTGATCCGGGAAGATTCCGCCCTGATAAAGGCAGGAATTTCTGATTTTGATACGATGATGAAAGAGCGTGACCGGCTTACGGATTATACGGATGAACAGATGTCAGAAAAAGAACAGAAAGAAAAGAAAGCAATCATGGATTTCACGTCATTCGAGACAGAAGGAGAAAAGATCATGTTCCAGATCCAGTATGCGAATAGTCTGCTGGATGATTTTGCCTTAACTGATCGCCCGGAGGTCAATCTGTTAAGAAGTGGCGCATTATATATTTTGCAGACGGATATGAGCAAAATGCCGGTAATGATATTGATCTGTTATGCCGTTCTTCTGGTAGCTTATCATGTGAGGGAACGGATTCGCGGTGTGATGCCGCTCTATAGCACAACAAAAACGGGAAGGGAGATTTATCCGATCCAGTATCTTGGCGGATTCATCTGTTGCCTGATCATTGGAGTGCTGCAGCTTCTGGCATATACAATTGTGTGGTATGCAAAAGGCATGGGAATCTTCTGGCAGTGTCCGGCATGGGAGACAAGAGGTATAGAATGCTGGATTAAAGGTATCTCATTCGGACAGTATATGGGAATATATGAGATCCTTGTATTATTGTTCTGTATCGCAGCAATGGCATTAATTTATGGACTTGCAAGACTTGCACAGGGGTATATTACCGGAGTGGTATTGTCTATCCCCGGCTGTGTAATAACAGGCGCGGCAGGTTCTGTTATATTTGAAGGTTTGTGCAGTTCGTTCAACATGTTTTCCATGAAAATGTGGGAGTTATATGCTCTGACAGGGTGTGTCGTGCTTGCAGTGTTAGTCGTATACTTCAGGCTCAGATGGGATGAAAAGAGGGATATTTTATGATAAACAGAGATAAGAAAGGGGGAAAAAATACCAGACTGACTTACCGGATCATATTTCTGGAATGTCAGAAAATATTCCGTAATCCGCTTGTCCTGCTTGTATTTCTTACTTTCCTTCTGATAAATATAGTTGTCGTGCAGAATGCATATGGTTCGCAGGATGACCAGAAATCGGTGCAGCGAATGCATCGTGTATTACAGGCGAAGGAACAGGGAAAAAAGAACAGTGACGTAGAAGTCTATAATGAATATAAGAAAGCTTATGGGAAGCTGTATGATAATCTGGATATGCTTAAAATTATGGAAATGAAAGAAAAGATGAGCCGTTACGAACCGACTGGAAAATATCAGAAGTTCATTGAGAATAATTATAAAAAACTGCAGAAGAGAACTGATGAAATTAAAGCAAGCGGCGCAGACCAGGCGGATTTTTATCCGGGAATTGTTTATTTTGTACATGGCACATTATTTGGAAAACTTGGAAAGAAACTGCTACTTGAAATTGTAGTACTTGTCTTTCTTTCGGTGTTGTATCTGATGGATTACGAACGGGTGCAGAAAACAGAAGATCAGGTATTCGTAACAAGATGTGGAAAAGATACATTGCATTTAAAAATGATCGGTGGTATTCTTAGCGGGCTGATATACAGTGCTTTGTTATTGCTTGCAAGCTATGGATGGTTTTTAGCAAAACTGCCGCTTAAGGGGCTGTGGAAGGTGCCGGTCTCTGCAAGCATGATGGCAGAACCAAGGTCTGGAATGCTTAATCCATTTGTGACATTCTGGAATGTGAATCTGCGTTCTTATCTGCTTCTGACGCTTGTAATGTTCCTGGCAATTGCACTTCTGGCGGGTGTACTGGCAGGTGCGGGATGGTATTGCCTGAAAAACAGTTATCTTGTATTTCTGATTTTAAGTGTACTGCTGATGGGTTCGGTGCAGGCTGCTCTGGTTCATACGACAACATTTCTGGATATCGTACTTGCCATATGTAATCCGGGAATACTGTGGATTACCTGCGGTGCCTGGTTCATGGAAAATGATCTTACGCTTTCGTTTGCGGGAAGTGAATTTTGCTGCCTTTTCGGATGTGGTATTCTGATTTCACTGCCGTATTTTATTGGGAAAAAAAGATTTCGGAAATGGGAACTGAAGTAGTTCGGAAAAAGAAATTGTGAAAAAGATTGTCTCCGTGCCCGGAAATGTCTATAATGTTTTCATAGGATAGAAGAGTGACAGGAAAATGACTGGAAAGGAGACAGACAATGGCGAACGGAACATATAAGAATATATTGGAAGAGCGCAATGCACAGATGATCGAACAGATGCGTGACAAGCAGGAAGTCGGGTGGAGCAATCCGGCATATTTACCATTTGATTTTGTGAATGGTGTCTGCGAACTGGTAGTATCGGACGCAGACATCGAAGATGCAAAAAAACGTCTGGAGAGATTTGCACCATTTATTATGAAAGAATTCCCGGAAACAAGGGAAACGGGAGGACTGATCGAATCTCCGTTAGTTGAGATCGACAAGATGCAGGAAGGCTTAAAGAAGGAATATACATGTGAGATACCGGGAAGACTGTTCCTGAAAAAAGACAGCCATCTCGCAATCGCTGGCTCTGTGAAAGCAAGAGGCGGTATTTATGAAGTATTAAAACATGCAGAAGATCTGGCACTGAAAAACGGAATGTTGAAAGAACAGGATTCTTATGAAGTCTTTGCAGATGAGAAGATGAAGGAGTTTCTGTCCGGATACACGGTTCAGGTCGGCTCTACCGGTAACCTTGGCATGTCTATTGGAATTATGAGTGCGGCGCTTGGCTTTCATGTGATCGTGCATATGTCGGCTGACGCAAAACAATGGAAGAAGGACCTCCTTCGCAGCAAAGGAGTGGAAGTTATTGAATATGAGCAGGATTATTCCAGAGCAGTTGAGGAAGGCCGGAAAAATTCAGATGCTGATCCAAAGAGTTATTTTGTAGATGATGAGAAATCGGTGAATCTGTTTCTGGGATATGCAGTGGCAGCAGGGCGGCTTAAGAAACAGTTTGAAGAGCAGGGAGTTGTTGTAGATGAAGAACATCCGCTGATTGTATATATACCGGCAGGTGTTGGCGGCGCTCCGGGTGGTGTGTCTTACGGGCTGAAACGTCTCTATGGAGATCTGGTACATTGTTTCTTTGTAGAGCCGGTAGAATGTCCGTCTGTAATGCTTGGAATTGCAACGCAGAAATTTGAGCATGCCAATGTGCGGGATTATGGAATGACAGGCAAAACAGAGGCGGATGGTCTTGCATGTGCCAGTCCGTCCAGCTTTGTGACAAGAATTATGACGAACTTGCTATCGGGGGGATTCACAGTCAATGACAGCAAACTGTATGATTTTCTAAGACTTCTCTACAAGACAGAAGAGGAGCAGATTGAGCCATCCAGCTGTGCAACTTTTATCGGACCTGTCCGTTTGCTTGAAGAAGAGGAGACAAAGGCATATTGTAAGAAGCATGCTTTAACGGAGAAAATACTTAAAAATGCGACACAGATCGTGTGGGCAACCGGTGGCAGACTTGTACCGGATGAGATACGGAAAGAATATTTAGAGAAACATTTATAGAAACATTTGTAAAAAAGTGTTGACATTTTAAAATTTGCATAATATAATGTTATTCGTGTCACGGAGAGTGATGCGGATAATGCGGGTGTAGTTCAATGGTAGAACACCAGCCTTCCAAGCTGGATACGTGGGTTCGATTCCCATCACCCGCTTTTTTGTATGTTAGTAATAAGATACGAGAGGGGATTTTAGAAAAGCCGTATAGCTGCGCTTGTTAAAGCGCGGTTATGCGGCTTTTATGTTATAGCTACGAGGATCCTGATTTATAAATAAAAAAGCTGCCGGTGGCAGAGTAAAAAAGTTCTTTAAAAAGGGAGGATGCCGGGTGATCGCTTTTGCGATACCCGGCATGTATTATGAAAAAGTTTATTCAAAAGTTTAGTTGTTGTCTTTTCTTTGTATGTTTACATTATATGCAACACCTGTGAAGAAAACGTGTTGTATCAGTGAAAGAATTTTTAAAGAAAAGTGAACAAAATATGAACGTTCCAGAGCTATTTGCGATAAGCAAAAACAGGGAGCCCATCTTTGGTTGGAACCGTTACATCTCCCTGGATCAGCGGGCGTGCATAAGTAATAAATGCAGAACTGATATCTGATCCGTCACCAGTGATCCATTCGGTTGGAACTGCTTTTTCTTTATTACAGATATGATTTACATCGGCAGTGCCGTATGATAACTCATAAGGATGATCCTGACGGCGAATGAAAGTAATCATCTTACCGGTTTTGCCGGCAAGTGCAGCCTGAACGCCGTAAGTACCTGCACCGATTGCTTCTGTAAGATCGGCAGCAGAAAGCATGGAGCTGGAACAGCGCTGGCAGACATTCAGTTCGATGGAACGGACTTTCACACCGACTTTTTCTTTGACAAGATTTTCTAGGTATTTACCGGAACCGGTGAGCATCTTGTGTCCAAAGGTATCTACTCCGACATCGCTTGCATATTCACAGATAAAAGTACCTTTTCCATCGTTAATTCCTTCTGAAATGCAAACAACAAGGTTCGGTGTTGTTTTTAAAGCTTCTTTTACTTTTGCAATGAAAGCATCCGGATCAAAAGCAACTTCCGGCAGATAAATGAGAACCGGGTTATCGCCTTTAAATTTGCGGGCGAGAACGCTGGCAGCGGTCAGCCATCCGGCATGACGTCCCATGATTTCTACGATGGTAACAGACTGTTTATTGTCGTAAACAGAAGCATCTGCGGTAACTTCGCGGACAACAGAAGCAACGTATTTAGCGGCACTTCCATATCCGGGAGTGTGGTCAGTTTCTACGAGATCGTTATCAATTGTCTTCGGAACACCGATAAAACGGATCTTGCTGTTTGTTCCGGCAGCATAGCGGGAAAGCTTGCTTACGGTATCCATCGAATCATTTCCACCAATGTAGAAGAAATACCCGATGTTTTTTTCTTCGAATCTGCGGAACAGTTCCGGATAAACAGGATCAGTTAAATCCTCCGGCAGTTTGTAGCGGCAGGAGCCAAGATAAGCTCCGGGTGTTGTCCTTACAAATTCAAGTTCTCTGTTTTCAGCAAGTGCGTTCATATCCATGATGCGGTCATTTAAGAAACCTTCGATTCCATTTATCATGCCATAGACGTGACTGATTTTGTCCGGATGTGCAAGTCCTTCGGTGACAACTCCGTAGAGACTTCCGTTGATAACGGCGGTTGGTCCGCCGGACTGTCCAACGATTATATTTTTCATATTTAATCCTCCATATTAAAATATTTTATTTCGGTTTGAACAAAAAACCCTGTATGACAATAATGCATACTACAGGTTCACTATAACGGAAAATAAAAATATTTACAATCCCAAAGAGAATCTTAAGAATAAATTTAACTGTTCTTTATTGGAAAATTGGGAAAAATAAGGTATACTGATTCGGGAAACGAAAGAAAGGAGAATACAATGAAGTATATTTCATTTGCAATTCCAAGTTATAATTCACAGGAATATATGGCAAAAGCAATTGAGAGCATTTTGCCGGGGAAAGAAGAAGTAGAGATTATTATTGTTAATGACGGATCTAAGGACAGAACATCTGAGATCGCACATGAATATATGGAAAAGTATCCGGATATTGTAAAGGTGGTAGACAAAGAGAATGGCGGACACGGAGACGCGGTGAATGCAGGTTTAAGTCACGCAACCGGAAAGTATTTTAAAGTAGTAGACAGCGATGACTGGGTAGATGAAGAAGCACTGCATAAGATTCTTGCACTTTTAAGAAATCTGGAAGAAGACGGTGAAGAGATTGATATGCTTATTTCCAACTATGTTTACGAGAAGGTTGGAGCAACGCATAAGAAAGTGATTCATTACAGAAATGTACTGCCACAGGATGAGATCTTCCACTGGGAGGATATCGGGCATTTCCATCTGGATCAGTATATCCTAATGCATTCGGTTATCTATCGTACAGATATGCTGAAGCTGATTCAGTTACATCTTCCGAAGCATACATTCTATGTAGATAATATTTATGTGTATTATCCACTTCCGCATGTGCGTAAAATATATTATCTGGATGTGGATTTCTACCGTTACTTTATTGGAAGAGACGATCAGTCAGTCAATGAGAAAGTAATGATCAAACGTCTGGATCAGCAGATTTTTGTTACAAAGACAATGATCGATATGTACCAGTTAAAGGATATCGGCTGTAAGAAACTAAGATCTTATATGTTGAATTATCTTGCAATTATGATGACAGTTTCTTCTATTTTATGTATTCGTTCCAAAGATAAAGAGAATCTGGCGAAGAAAAAGGAACTCTGGCAGTATCTGCGAAGAAAGGATTTCCGTAGCTTTGTAAAAATCCGCTATGGAATTCTTGGACAGACAATGAACATTCCGGGAAGATCAGGAAGAAAGATTTCTTCTCTTGCATACAGCGTTGCAAGACGTCTGATTGGATTTAATTAAAATAGAAACCAGGTATAGTTTGGAACTGTATCTGGTTCTTTTTTGCTATTTAATATTGGAGGAAGAAAGATGGAATGGAATGTATTATTTTTTGTAAACAGTGTGTTGCTGGGTGTTGGTCTTACAATGGATGCGTTTTCCGTGTCGCTGGCGAATGGGCTTAATGAGCCAAAGATGCGGAAGAAAAAAATGTGCGGAGTAGCAGGTGTATATGCATTTTTTCAGGCATTGATGCCAATGACCGGGTGGATATGTGTACATACGATCGTGCAGTATTTCCGGGCGTTTGAAAAGTTTATCCCATGGATTGCGTTAATATTACTTCTTTATATCGGTGGAAAGATGCTGTGGGACGGATTTAGGAATGATGAGGAAGAAGAGAAGCCGGGTGTAGGCGCATGGGCTTTATTTGTACAGGGAGTGGCAACATCGATGGATGCGCTGTCTGTTGGATTTACAATTGCAGAATATGACTTTTTTATGGCGCTTGTCTGTTCCCTGGTCATTGCTACCGTAACGTTCTTTTTTTGTATTTCAGGACTTGCGATCGGTAAACGGTTCGGAACAAGATTTGCCGGAAAAGCAACGATTCTTGGGGGAATTATTCTGATCGTGATCGGTCTGGAGATCTTTATTGCCGGTGTATTTTAAGAGAAAAATCAAGTCACAATGGTCACAGAAAAAGCGCTGTATCATTCTGCTCCATGTTACGGTATTTTTACTCATAATAGATATTGTTGTAAATGTAGTTCCGGAAAAATAAAAACGGGAAGAAGTGCTGTCATTTATCATGAGTATGTATTATTTCAGGAAAATGAAGCGTGTACGCGGAATATACTTTCAGTAAATAAGAAAGTATTTAAGGTGTTTATATGACCAGTCAGAAATTGGAGAATCTTTTAAATCTGGCACTGGATTCTACGGAAGAAGAGAGAAAAAGATCATGGAATCTGGATGTTGGGTATGACCGGCTGGAAAGAGAGTGGGACCTGATCGTTAAATATTCCGGGGATCTGGGACGTGTAAGAAATATTGCAGTACGTGTAACGGAACTTCAGAATGAATATGCAGTCATCAGAATCGCGGAATCAAAAATAGAAGATCTGACGGAGATTACAGAAGTTGAATATGTGGAAAAGCCGAAAAGATTATTTTTTCAGGTAGCGAATGGAAAGCGGGTATCTTGTATTAACGAAGTACAGGATACGCGTTTTTCTTTATTTGGACAGGGAATTCTGATCGGGATCATAGATTCCGGGATTGATTATGCAAATGCGGATTTCAGAGATGCAGATGGAAATACAAGAATCCGTTTTCTGTGGGATCAGTCTTTAAATCCAGAACCGGGGGAGAGCGCGCCGAAAGGATATGAAATTGGCGTGGAATATACAAGTGAGCAGATCAATGAAGCTTTACAGGAAAATTCTGTGACAGAGCGGATGAAAAGAGTGAGAAGCCGGGATGTTTTCGGGCATGGAACAGCGGTGACTGGTGTGGCAGCAGGGAATGGACGAAACAGTAATGGAAGGTATGCGGGCGTGGCGACGGAAAGTGAACTGCTGGTTGTCAAACTTGGAACACCTGATGTGGAGGGGTTCCCGCGGACAACGGAGCTTATGCTGGCACTGGATTATGTTATCCGAAAAGCGTTGGAGCTTCGCATGCCGGCAGCTGTGAATTTAAGTTTTGGAAATACCTACGGTTCACATGATGGAACATCACTGGTGGAACGTTATATTGATGATATGTCAAATATGTGGAAAAGTGTTATTTGTGTCGGAACCGGAAATGAGGCGGCAAGTGCCGGGCATACATCCGGTATGCTGCAGGAAAATACAGAAACAGTCATTGAACTTGCGGTGCAGGAAAATCAGCCGGCGCTGAATGTGCAGATCTGGAAAGAATATACGGATGTTGTGGAGATTTCTGTAATTGCGCCATCCGGTCTTCGAAGTACGCAGATTGCAGAAATACTTGGAACACAAAGATTTACACTGGGACAGACAGAACTGCTTATTTATTATGGAAAACCGAGTCCATACAGTACTGCACAGGAAATCTATATTGATTTTCTGCCGGTAAACCGTTTTGTCGGCAGTGGTGTGTGGAAAATTATAATACAACCCGTAAAGGTTGTGAATGGTTTATATGAATTATGGCTTTCGGGAGACATCGTGCTGAACCGCGGAACCGGGTTTTTAAAGCCAGAAGCAACGACGACGCTTACGATTCCTTCTACGGCAGAACGGGTAATATCTGTCGGTGCATATAACGGAACAACATTTTCCTATGCTGATTTTTCAGGAAGAGGTCCACTGAGGAGAGGGGGAGGCATTGTGCAGAAGCCGGATCTGGTCGCACCGGGAGTCGATGTGACGACGGTGACAACAGGCGGCGGATATGCAGCGTTTACCGGGACATCTTTTGCAACCCCTTTTGTGACAGGAGCAGCAGCACTTCTGATGGAATGGGGGATTGTGAAAGGGAATGATCCATATTTGTATGGGGAGAAGGTGAAGGCTTATCTGAGAAGGGGAGCAAAACCACTGCCGGGGTATGAGGAGAGACCGAATGCGGAGAGCGGATATGGAAGGTTATGTGTGACAGAGAGCTTGCCATAGATATACTTCTTCTTTTTCCCGAATGGACGTCCGGAATTGGAAATAGGACTTACTGGTCTGGTATGTGCAATTGTCATCAGCCTGTTTTCCCTTTTTTGCGGAAGATTCCATCAGAAGCTTTTATTGCTTATTCTCAGAAAATCGGCTAAAATAAGTGTAGTCTAACATACGATTTTGGAGCATGGAAATGGATAAAGAAATAAGCAATAAAAAGAAGAAAAGAACATATCTGTTGCGTATCGGGATGATGATATTAACGCTCGTTCTGATTGTATTATTTGTTTTAATGATGGCACTCGTATCCAGGATTCAGGGAACCGGGCGTGTTGTCAATTATGCCGGTCTGGTCAGAGGAAAAACACAGCGGATCATTAAGCTGGAAGATGCCGGAAAACCGCAGGATCAGATGCTGCAGGATGTGCAGGATTATATCGATGGTCTTCGGGGCGGAAGTGATAAGTTACAACTTGTACGTCTGGAAGATAAGAAGTTTCAGAGTAAGATGAAAGAACTGGACGATTATTTCCAGCAGTTAAAAAAAGAAATCCTGATTGTCCGGGAGAAAGGATACGAGCATACACAGATTGTTGAAAAGAGTGAAGAGTTTTTCAAAATATGTGATGAAGCAACCGGATTTGCGGAAGTATATTCAGATAAAAGAACATCAACACTGGATGTATTGGAAAAAATTGTAATTCTTGATATATGTGGTCTGGTACTGCTCCTTGGACTGGAAATTTTGAAGATGCTGCGTTATGCAGCGCAGAACCGTCTTTTACAGAAAAAGATTTATCTGGATGAGGCAACCGGACTTCCGAATAAAAATAAATGCGAAGAGATTCTGGAAAATGACAAAGAACTTGAAGCGGGAGCACAGATCGCAGTCTGTGTGTTTGATCTGAATAATTTGCGTATGATCAATAACAATCTCGGACATGACAAAGGGGATGCGTATATCCGGTCTTTTGCCGGACAGCTTCGCGCAGCCATGCCGGAGGATGCCTTTGTAGGCCGTGATGGTGGAGATGAATTCCTTGCAGTGCTGACAGGGAAAAATCATACCGAAGTGCAGGAGTGCCTGGCAGGTGTGAGAAAAAGTGTAAAACTGTATTCGCGGCAGCATCCGGAAATGCCGATCAGTTATGCGGCAGGATATGCTTTGTCAGATGATTATGAGCCATGTACGATGCGCATGCTGTTTAAACAGGCGGATAAGAACATGTATGTAGACAAAAACCATGCCAAGGTTCAGGAGAATGAGAGAAAAAGGAAAGAAAGCCTTCAATTGTTGGACCGGATTCGGGAAAAGCATTATGTATTTGCAAACTGTCTATACTGTGACGCAAGGATGGATACTTATCGTATGTTAAGATCCGAAGAAGGATTTTTCCTTGCAGAAGATGGAAGTTATACGGGAGCGGCAGAACAGGTGCTGCGGGAATTTGCAGCAGATGATACAAGAAAGGAAATGCGGAAATGGCTTGAGATTGCTTCAATGGAACAGTTACTTGGCCCTGCGATGGAGAAGACAGAGTTTTTTTATCAACGTAAAGTGGGAGTGGGATATCGTTATGGAAGAATGACGGCACTTTTTGTAAATGATGCGGCAGATGGAAGACTGCATCACTTCATCCTTGGATTTGATGAATTTCACGACAGTGAGAAGATGGGTACAGATGAAAAATTTCAACTGACGAGATATTATGAGCAGATGAAACAGTCCATTCTGGAAAACGGCAATTATGTAGAAGCACTGATGGAAACCGCACAGGCAATTTATGCGGTAGATCTGACCAATGACTGCCTGAAGAGTATTTTCTACCATACCGGAAGACACGAATTTGCGGTAGATGCAAAGACACCGTGTTCCTATGACCTCTATTGTCAGGAACGACAGCAGTATGTTGCAGAAGAGACACTGGAGAATTATCGGATCGTAGATTCGTCTTCCAAGCTGTTGGAACGTTATCTGAATGGCGAAAAACAGGTTACAGTAGAATATCAGGAACGGAATCATACAGGGAAATATGTCTGGATGCAGAAAACAGTTCTTATGTCACTGGACACGTTATTTGACAGTAAAACAGGAAAAAGAAGTACAGTGATCCAGGGAATGATCCTGTTCAAAAATACTTCGCTGTTTCATGCAAAAGAACAGCAGGAGAGAGAACGTCTGCAGGTCGCTTATGAAACTGCAGATTCAGAGAACAAAGCCAAAACAGAATTTATGAACCGTATGAGTCATGATATTCGCACACCGATTAATGGAATTGCCGGAATGATAGATATTATCCAGAAAAACTGGGATGATAAAGAGAAACTGGACGATTGCTTAAGAAAGCTTCGACTTTCTACAGATCATTTACAGGCGTTGGTAAATGATGTACTTGAAGTGAATAAAATCTCATCGGGGAAAATGAAACTTGGTAAAGAACCATTTAATCTGGAAGAACTGATGGATGAAGTAAGTGCACTTCTGGATATCCAGATTAAAGAAAACGGAATTACGCATGAAAAGCACAGAATTGATCTCAGGCATGTAAAATTGATTGGAAGTCCGCTGCATTTACGTCAGATTTTAATTAATCTTTTGAGTAATTCGATCAAATATAATAAAGAAAACGGACATATTGACACGTATGTACAAGAAGTGAAATATAATGATACACATGCATTGTATGAATTTAAGATTGTCGATACCGGTATCGGTATGAGTAAAGAATTTATTGCAAATCAGATTTATAAGCCATTTACACAGGAAAAGACAGATGCGCGTACACAGTATAAAGGAACAGGCCTTGGAATGTCGATCGTGCGTGGACTGATTGATAAGATGCATGGAAGTATTAAAGTAAAAAGTGTGCTTGGTGAAGGCTCTGTATTTATTGTACAGATTCCATTTGAACTGGATACTGCCGAATATGAGACAGACATATCAGAAAAAGAAAAAACGGATAAATCACTTAAAGGATTGCATGTTTTACTGGTAGAAGATAATGATATCAACATGGAAGTTGCACAGTTCTATCTGGAAGATGCCGGGGCAACGGTAGAAAAAGCATGGAACGGACAGGAAGCAGTTGATATGGTGAGTAAAAACTGTAACTATGATGTGATCTTAATGGATCTGATGATGCCGGTGATGGACGGTATGGAAGCAGCGAGAAGAATCAGGAAGCTGGAAACTGACCATGCAAAAAATGTCCCAATTCTGGCAATGACTGCACAAAGTGCCTCAGACAGCGAACAGATGTGTAAGGATGCGGGAATGAACGGATATGTGGCGAAGCCGGTGGCTGCAAAGCTATTGACAATAGAAATCAGAAAGGCAATGCAGTGCTGATTTTACATAAAATTTTCCTGGATTTACGAATATATCGATAGATAGAATCGGAAAAATAAGGTACTATTTTGCTTTATAAAGGAGTAAAATCATGACAAAAAAGAAGAAAAAAAGTGTAAAAAAAGACAGGCAGGAAAAAAGATTGCAATGCCTGTCTGAAAAAGAACAACAGAAGATAGATGATATTGCGGAATGTCTGTCTGAAACAGAATATCAAATTAAATGCCAATGTGCGATAGACATTCTTATAGCGAAACTACAGATGATTAATACAGAATTATCCAAACAAAAAGGAAGAACGGTTGTGAATCAGATCAGTAGCCGGAAGAAGAGTGCAGAAAGTATTTACGCAAAACTGGTACGAAAAGGCTATAAGACAGATTTCCAGACGGCAGCGGAGAAATTAAATGACCTTGTAGGCGTTCGCGTGGTCTGCCCGTTTGAAGATGAAGTATATGAAGTCGCAAATATATTAAAAGCGCAGGGAGATGTAGAAGTTCTTAAGGAGAAGGACTATATCAAGGTACCGAAAAAGAATGGTTATAAGAGTCTGCATATTACGTTGGAAATCCCGATTTATTTTGCAAAAGGTTCTCAGAAGCAGAAAGTAGAAGTGCAGTTTCGGACAGTTGCGATGGATTACTGGTCTGTGTTGGATTATCAGTTGTTTTATAAGAAGCAGCTGGACGGCAGCGATGAAGTGGCAGCAGAATTAAAGAAATATGCAGAGGATATTGCAAAACTGGACGCCCGGATGTTAAAACTCCGAGACAAGATTGAGAAGATATAAAGTTATAAATGGCACAGGAGTTTACTGAAGTACCTGTGCCATATCATCAGGAAGCGGTGCGGTAAATTCCATTGTCTCACCGGTGATCGGATGTGTAAAAGACAATTTGTGAGAATGAAGAGCCTGTCTTGTAATATGTTCCATGTCGGGATTATACAGATAATCGCCAATGAGTGGAAAACCAAGGTAGCGCATGTGGATCCGGATCTGATGGGTGCGGCCTGTCTCCAGACGGAGGGAGACAAGGCTGTGCCCGTTTTTTTCATCCATGACATGGTAGTGTGTGATCGCTTTTTCTCCATTTTCAAAATCTACCGTCCGTTCAATGATTGTTCCGGGTTTGCGGCCAAGAGGTGCATTGATCGTGCCTTCGGACGGTGTGACAGAACCTTTGCAGATAGCGAGGTATTCCCGGTGGATACGCCGCTCCTTTACCATAGTGGATAAAATGCTTCCGCTCACCAGATGCTTGGCGACAACTGTCAGCCCGGAAGTATCCCGGTCTAAGCGGTTGCAACAACGGAAAATAAAAGGTTTTCCCTGTTCCTGATAGTACCATGCAAGCGCATTTGCCATCGATTCGGTGTAATGATTCAAAGACGGATGGATCGGCATACCGGCGGCTTTATTTATAACAACGATATCTTCATCTTCATAGACAATATCAAGTGGATGATAAACCGGTGGGATCTTTTCCGAACAGGCAGTTTCGCAGATTTTGATAACGAGATCATCACCGGTTTTTAATGTCTGGCGCATATAATAATGTTTTCCGTTTACAAGTACGCTTTTGGGCATACGCTTGATCTCGGCAAGATTCTGACCGGAATAACCTTTGCGGCGTAAAAACTGCTCCACGCGGAGTCCGTTTTGCTCTTCTGTTATTTTATATTCAATCGTTCGATTCATTGCATTTCTCCTGAAAATTCATTATCATAATAACGGAACATTGGTATCATACCATAAGATAAAACGGACACTCAAGAGGAGAGGACGAAAATGACAGGATTAAGTACACTATGTTATATAGAAAAAGACGGAAAATATCTGATGCTTCACAGAACGGTGAAGAAAAATGATGTAAATAAAGATAAATGGATCGGAGTCGGAGGACATTTTGAAGTGGATGAAAGTCCGGAAGAGTGTCTTCTTCGCGAAGTAAAAGAAGAGACCGGCTATACGCTGACATCTTATCAGTACCGCGGAATCGTGACCTTTGTATCCGGTGGCGGTGTGACAGAATATATGTCTTTATTTACTGCGGACGGATTTGCAGGAGAACCGATTCCATGCGATGAAGGCGAACTGGAATGGGTGGATATCGAAGATGTCTGGCATCTGAATATCTGGGAAGGAGATAAGATTTTCTTCCGCCTGCTGGATGAACAGAAAGAATTTTTCTCTTTGAAATTAACTTATGACGGCGGAGACAGGCTGGTTGCAGCAGCATTGAATGGAAAGCCGATGGAACTTTTCGATGTACTGGATGAAAATGGAAATAAAACCGGCATGACAAAAGAGCGCGGTGTGGCGCACAGAGAAGGAAGTCCGCATGCAACCGTTCATATGTGGATTGTGCGTGAGAAAGAGACAGAACATGGCAGAGATTATGATGTCCTGCTTCAAAAGCGGAGTGCCTGCAAAGATTCCAATCCGGGCTGCTATGATATATCTTCCGCAGGGCATGTGGAAGCGGGCGCAGGGCTTTTGGAATCTGCAATCCGCGAAATAGGTGAAGAACTAGGTCTTGCTGTTACTGCAGAAGATCTTCATTATGTCGGTGTTCATAACGCGGCATTCGAAGCAGAGTTCCATGGTCGGATGTTCCACGATAAAGAATTCAGCAGTGTATATGTCTTTACGAAACCGGTAGATATCTCTGACCTCAAATTACAGGAGTCCGAAGTCGAGTCCGTAAAATGGATGGACTATGAAGAGTGTCTGAAAAGTGTGCAGGATGGAAGCCTGCCGAACTGTATTTACGAAGATGAGTTCCGGATGGTGCGGGAGTACCTGGAGAAAGAGAGATAAAGAAGAGGAAAATAAAAGGTTCAACAAACGGAAGAATGCAATAGAAGAAAAGCGAGAAATGGGATAAGCAGACAAAAAGAAATATAAAAGTGACAAAAGACAGTATTTTGTGTGAAAAGCAGGATGCTGTCTTTTTTTCCGTTATGGTATTCAGAGGAATCTGCCAGTACATAATACTCTGAGAAAGGGACGAAACCCTATCAGATAAATTTGATTTTAAACAGAAAATTATCATGTTGAAAATAGGGTGAAATTGACCTATAATGAAATCAAAGTTAATCAATTCAAAAAGGAGGAGAAAAGTTATGAAGAGATTAAGAAAATGCCTGCTGATAGCAGTATTCTGTCTGGCAGCAGCGATGCTGGTTCAGCCGGTAAAAGCACAGGCAAAGAACCCATCAAAGGTGGTATTAAAAGTAGGGAAGACCTACAAAAAGTACGATGTGACAGGGGATAAGAAAAAAGACAGATTCAAAGCGACGGTTACTAAAAACAAATATGGTGAGCCGAAAAAGATTACATTATCTGTCAATGGAAAGAAAACGAATCTTAAAGGAAATAATGCATTTGCAGTCAGAATCCGTTTGTATACTTTAAAAAATGGTAAAACATATATTCAGGTCCGGGGAGTGTCCGGAGATTATACATCAGATATGTGGTCTAATCTTTATCAGTACAAAAAGGGTAAAATGAGAAAAGTAGTAAACTTATATAAGTATGCACGGAAAAAGGATTCGCAACAACAGTCGTGGCTTAGAGTAAGCGGAAATAGAATTATTGTTAAAAGGCAAGCAAATACCAAAGGATTAGGATGCATAACGTTCAAATATGCGTATACATATGAAAGCGGAGCATTAAAACTGGAATCTAAAAATGCAAGAGTAGTGGATATAGCAGGATATGACTGGGATTACAGCAAATATTGTGGCACATTAGCATATGACCGCACTTTATATACAAGTCCGGCTATGAACAAAGGGGCAGGTGGATTTTTAGCAGCTGGTTCTTCCGTGGATATTACACATATTTATTTGCCATCATTAGCATCTGATTATAAGTATGCAAGAGTTAGAATTAAAGAGTATCATGGCAAAGTGGCATGGATAAAATGCACGAATTCTTATGATTATCTTATACTTGAAGAAGCAACATGCGTTGGATAGTTAAGTACAGAAAGAAAGTGAATGATAAAAAGCAAAGAAAGAAGGAACAAATAATATGGGGAAGTTTTGTGCGAATTGCGGGAAAGAATTAACCGAAAATGCAAAATTCTGTTCAGGGTGCGGAAAACCTGTGGAAGTGTATACTGAATGGCAACAAACAAATAAAAAAAGATATCAATCGAAAACAAGCATAATTATATTTTTAATTATACTTCCGCCGGTTGGACTGTATTTAATGTGGAAATATGCAAATTTAAAAAAGAAATGGAAAGTTATTATTACAATTTTGTGGGTTATAATAATTATGGGAAAAGTATTGACAGTAGCTTGTGATGGAACCGTTGGTAATGAGAAAGGTAGTACTCAGGAAACATCCAAATATGTTCAGAAAGAGGATCTTAAAGAAAAATTTTGTAATGATGTTGGCATAGAATACAATGCAAGTGATTGGGACAGTGTAAATCAGGATGAAAATACGGTAGCGGATGTTTTAACATATGGAGCATACACTGTTAGTATATATTATAATTCTGATACAAATTATGTAGAAACAAGTGATATTACTATGTATAGTGCGGCATTAGCGGCTAATAGTCTAAATGAAGGAATAGAAGAGACAATAAGTGAGCAATTTGAATGGCAAAAAGCATTAATTGATTCAATGTTGATGTGCGGAAGTGATGAAGCTGATTCTTTATTGCGTGAAGTTAATAAAAATTCATATAAAACAAAAGTGTATGATGAATATGCAATAAAAAAGAAGAGCTTGCCTAGTTCAGCGGGTTCTGAATTAACTATATATAATACAAATCTAAGTGAAGCCGAATAACATATCATAGAGTTGCCTGATTGTAAGTCACAATAAGATTAGGTGTGAATGTCCGGTAGAAGAAATATAGCTATATAGTAAAAAGAAAATGGGAAGGAGCAATCACGCATCCTTCCCGTTTTCTCTTGTATAGAACTTATTTCAGTGATCTGGAGCGTGGATAAGGACGTTTCTCGTCAGTGAGACCGGAGAGGTAGTCCATGCTTGTTCCAAGCGCCAGTGCGATTTTACGGCATTGTTCGAAAGTATAATAACGTTTTCCATTTTCAATTTTAGAGTAATCACTCTGGTCAATGCCGGTTAGGTGTTGCATTTTGATCTGGGTATAGCCCACTTCTTTTCGTAAATCTTTTAATCGAGACAAAGCAGTCATCCTCCTTGCATTCAAATATATTAATTATGTCATGCTGACCTATTGACTATAGGGGTGAATTGACCTAAACTAAATGAAGAATTAAGCGGATAAACAACAGGGAGGAAAAGCCAAAATGAGTAAATTTTGTAAGAAATGTGGAAGAGAATTAAGTGACGAAGCAAAATTCTGCACGCACTGTGGACAGCCATGCTTCGGAGAGAATGAAAAGTCGGCGGAAGAGGTGGAAGAAAGTGCCAAGGAACAGCCACAGATAGGAGAAAAACAGGAACAAAAACCAGAGAAAAAATCTCCAAAATGGAAAGTCCCGGTAATTATTGCAGTCTGCATTTTATGTGCAGCGTGTGTCGGATATTTTGTGATCTATCCGCAAGTGACAGCGCATATAGAACAGCAGAAAAATGAAGAAGCGGCGGAAAGAGTTGAAAATCTGATTAAGTCTGTAACAGGAAAAGAACTTACACTGGATTCCGAAAAAGAGCTGGAAGATGCACAGAAAGAATACGACTCTCTGACAGAAGAACAGAAAAACTACGTTAGCAATTATAAAAAGCTGGAAGAAATGCGAGTGAAACTGGACTCTCTTAAAAAAGTGCAGAAAGTGATCGATCAGATTAATGCGATCAATGGAAATAAACTGACAGCAGAAGACAAGAGTGTGCAGACGGTCAGAAATGCATACAACCAACTGTCAGAAGAAGAGAAAAAACAGGTAACAAATGAAAAGAATTTATCGAAATATGAGAAGATAGTTAAGAAGAAGCTAAAGGCGAAGAAAGAAGCAGAGGCGAGAGCCAGAGCAAAAGCCAGGGAAAAAGCAGAAAAACAAAAGCTGGTAGCCGCAACGCTCAGCAATTTGCAGGAATTTGAAGGCTGGTGGGGAGAATTTGGCGCACATGTAAATAAATATCAGGGAATGATTGAAGCAGCAGTAAAAGCAAAAATAAAAGTAGGGGATTATTTTGATGATGCAAATGGCACATATATGGAATTATCCAGACAAGATGATGGATATTATCTGATGCTTCAGGGAGTTGCACCGGGAGGTGTGGGAATGTATCGCTCGCTGGAAGGATTTGTAATGCCAAACAGTGATAAGACAGGATTTTATTATGTAGAAGGGCATTATGGACAGGGAGATCCGTCAGATTGGAACTAATAATTATCGGCTTTTAGATCAGCAATAATAAAAAATTCAAAAGTGATGGTATTTTAAACTACAAGTTTAATGAGTAACCCTTGACTTTTTAACGGCATCTCCCTATAATGATATCCAGACGAAAGACGTCTGCACACCAGTAGTCTATACGCAAGGGCTTGTACTGGTTTCGACGGGGGTCTGGAAGTTGGAGAAGCCATCCGTAGCGGGACACTACGTTAAAAGTTCCAACTAAATATAAACGCAGACGAAAATTTAGCGTACGCAGCCTAATTAGGCGGCAGTCGACCCGGAATCATCCGCTGTTCCAGTAATCGGCTTCAAACAGGCGGAGCACTTCGTTTCCAAAGCTTTGCGGAGATGGAAGAACTTATGAAGCTACTAAAACGGATAACCTGTCATTAGGTGATTCGCGGAGGGAATGTCAGAATAATGACTGTGATGGGAGATGCTCTGATGGATGGGCTTTCGGACGCGGGTTCAACTCCCGCCAGGTCCACCAAAAACGTCTTGTTACAACTTTTATCGGTAAAAAAATTTGAAGTTGAGCAAGTTTCAATATCATCTGTAAAATCAGAAGGTGCAAAAAGACCGTATCTCAGAGTTTTGAGGATACGGTTTTTTGCTGCCTGTATTTGCTTGACCGCCGTATCGGTGCATTGTCCGGCCATGTGATTCAGCTTGGCGAGTTCTTTCGTGAATGGCTCAATGATGATATTGAACGGCGGATTGTATTTCGCTTCAATGTCCAGAGTGACGTCCCTGGTATATGAGATGTAGATCTTCTCGAATATGGCCTGATTCATCAACCGTTTGATGGTATCGCTGGCTCCTTTGTAGAAAGCAGCACAGTCATCTAAAAGATCGAGGGATTCGGTCAGATTCTGTGATATCTGCTCAAAGGTAAGATCGTGCTGTCTGATCTCGTTGTTGATTGCAGTCAATTCTTTCGTGATCTGTGCCTGTTCCTTTTTCAGAAGATCAAGCGGAATCGCATCGTTGTAGTGGGCTTCGAGCAGTTTTGCGCGTTTGTGTTCGAGTGTCCGCTTCTGGCCGAGCAGGCCATCCAACTCAAGATCATATTTTTCTTTTTCTTTTTTGATGACATTCTGCAATTCTTCCTCGATGGCCACACGTACTTCATGGGGAAGCTGAATGTTGTCATAAAGCTGTTCGATCTTGCGTTCGACTTCTGGGATGAGCACGTGGCGCGTCTGGCAATCCGGGCATGTTCCGCGGTGCCGTCCGCAACAGGCAAAGTAGGGATATACCTTTCCGTTTTTCTTCTTCGTGTTTGTGATGATCATCCGAGAACCGCAGTAGGCGCAATAAACTGTTCCTTTGAGGAAGTGGGGATGCTTGAAGCTTCGCTCCCCGTTGATCCGCGATGCGAGGATGGTCTGTACCCGTTCCCATGTGTCATCGTCTATCAACGGCTCGTGAGATCCGGCATACTGCACACCTTTGTATGTGACGATCCCTTTGTAGTAGGGGTTCTCCAATACCTTGAAGAGTGTTTGATAGGGGATCGGTTTAGATGGCATCCTCGGTGTCGATCGGGTGTTCAGTCCGCAGGCGGCGAGATAATCGGCAAGATTCTTTACTGTCCAGTCTCCGGTGGCGTATTCATCGAACGCCAACTTGATAAGCGGTGCGCGATCTTCGTCAAGCACCACAGTCCGCTCCTCACGTCCTTTTTCATCCACAATGCGGACATTCTTATAGCCGAGAGGAGCTCTGCCTACGGTTCCGCCGCCTTTGACTTTTTCATTCATTCCTTTTTTGACTTCGGTGGCAAGATTCTGTGAATAGAACTCTGCGATGGAACTCATGATGCCGTGGAGCAGCATTCCGGAAGGCGTTTCATCGATGCTTTCCGAAGTAGACACAAGCTGAACGCCGCATTCCCGGAGCACTTTCATGATCTCGGCATCGTCTTCTCTGTTCCGAGCCAGTCTGTCTACTTTGTGGACGATCACATAATCTACCCGGTCGGCATTCTCTTTGACATATTCGAGCATCGCCTGAAGCTGTGGACGGTCTGCGGACTTGGCGGATGCGCCTCGATCCACAAACTCCTTGCCCACGAATGCTCCGAGGGATTGTGCTTTGTTCTTGTTTGCCTCACGCTGTGCAGGAATAGAGAATCCTTCATCATGGCCGCCGCCTCGCTCTGCCTGACCGCGTGTGGATACGCGCAGATAGGACACAGCGAACTTGGGCGTCATGGATTCCATGAATGCATGCGCAGCATTTGCCATCAGATTCGTGTTGCTCATCGGTTTACCTCCTTTCTTGAGTCATCACATATTAGCTCTGTTTCGGGAATATATCCACTTGTATTTGCGCTTATCCGGTCGATTTATCCGGGGCTTTTTCGGCCTTGTCGGGCTTGTCCTTTGCTGTCATGATCAGAGCCTGACAGATCTTGTGAATATCGATCTTCTCACGATATTCCGGAATCAATCGGAAGGCCTGTGTGGCTTTCTGTTTCTCTTGTTTCCCCATTTCCGCAAAACTCCCTTCAAATACATCTTCTTCATCGGTTGCTCCTTTCTGCCCGGTAGGGGCGATTTGATTATTCCGGGATAGCCCATGACGGTGAAGGCCGCCACAGGCATCCCAACAATTTTAGAACTGAGCTATCTTATCTTGATGGTTTTGATCGCTTTCCTGCGGATGAGAAATCCGTCAAGCATTTCGATGGCCAGATAGCCGATCTTATCCTGAAGGGCATACGCTTCCGCAAGTACCCTGACCATCAACGGCCTTCTGACAACGATCCAGTAGTAGGAGAAGTCACCAAAGGCCACCGGGCATTTTCCGGATTCCGCACTCGGCATGAAATTCGAGATACGGACTGGTCTACCAAGCAGATTATCTTCGCTGCCGCGCCAGAGGAAATTCCCGGCATCGTCCTTCAGATTACGGAGATACAGCGCGGTCACATCGTTCATCATCCATGTGCCGCAGTCCCGGTATTCCGGATCGAGGGAGAAATACAGTGATGTGATATCATCGAATGTGAGCGAATCTGTCTCTACGCCTGTCACAGCACCGTGCTCCGGATGAAGGATACCGAATGCGGATGTTTCTCCGTTGCCATTGATAAAGCCATCATCTTCGCCACGAGCAAAAGTCTTTGACAGACGGTCGATGAGATAGTTCTCCACATCGAATCCGACATCATACAGAAAAGACGATTCCAGCTTTACGATAGATGCGAGCTTCTTGCACTGAGACATCGTAGCATCGAATTCTGTCGTTCCTTCGGAAATCGGAATCTCACCAGTTTCCGGCACCCACAGGCTTTTGTCCTCTGTGTCCCTTGCGATGAACTTGTAAGATGAATCGTAGGTATCAAATACAGAAGCGATATCCCTGAATGCGCTTCTTGCGTTCAGTTTGTTACGATATTTGTTGCTTGCACCGATCGGCATGATATGTGTGCCAGTGGATTCATCTTTTCCAATCTGCTGCTCATCCAGCAGCTTTGGCCTGCCGCGCATCGCATTCCAGAATGTTCTCTCATATTCAGCATCGGCTGTGTTATATACTTTTTCAGTGAATTTTGCGTTCATCATCTTTTCCTCCTGTTCAGTTCGTTTTCACATACCGGGCAACTATACAGACCGAGTTCATGGGAATTCAGGCATCTGCCGATTTGCTTCAGACCATGTGTACATCTCGGGCACTGAATATCGTAGGCCAGTGCCATTTCGATGTTATGTGGCTTGCCTGCATGCAGACGATAGTAGTGATGGAGATCACCGTTTTCATCTTTTATGATCTCGTCCTTAAGCCACAGGGAACACAGGCTTTCTGCGCACTCGTCTGTGTAGCTTGTCTCGTGCGGAATCAGATATTTTCCGCCTTTTTTGAATGCTGTTAAACCATAAATCATAGTAAAATCCTCCTTTTTTGATTGCTTTAATTACCCGTTTGAAATCGCGGACGTGTACGCGTGACCACGCGCCCGTTCTGCAGGCAAACCCTCATAGAGATCAGATGCCCCCTACAGGGCTTTGCCGCGTTCATCTTTGAAGCCGTGTTTTCTGCAGTAATCCATCGCATCCTGATAGCTCAGAAAATACAGACCGGATGAACGGTAAGCTACACACCATGTGACGGGAGCATTGTCCTTGCTCTTCATCAGCACAGCGGTTTCGCCGCGCGGACTTCTGAGAAGTTTACGTCCCTCGTACTTGTCCGTTTCGATGTCCGCTGCCTTGAGATTTGTCTTACCATCCACAAGGCAGATGTCTCCGATAATCATGCTTTCCTCCTTTCCGTGGTGTCCACAGTTTTACGTGGGGCACTTCGTGGCAGGTAATCAAGGTATTTTCCTTAAAGAAAATGATTTTTGAAATAACCGATATTATCTGCCCCAACATGCCCCTTTATAGAAATTCCTCCGGGATGATCCGGTAGCCGATGAGCAGTGTGGTCTTTTCACCACCGCCGCGCGGACGCTTCCGGACAACCTTCCCGTACTGATGGAGTGCCTGATTGAAGTGCTTGCTGTTCTCCGGGTAGCACCCGTTTGCCGCACACCACCGCTTGTACGTTTCATATGCTTCCGCTGTGCGGCATTCTGCAGAACCATCCTCTTTCAGACAGTCCTCCATGAACTGCCGGATCTTATCGCTTTCCTGACTGTAGTTTTCCGTAGCCGCTGCCACAGCATCCGGTATCCGGAATCCTTTCGTGCGCAGGATCTGATATCCTTCGATGAGCCAGTTCAGGATCGCGCTTTGAACTTCCGGCTTTCGGAATGTTTCCTTCAGCGTTTTGTCCTGCTCCCATTCCTCGAAATGTCGGTCGAAGGGGATGATCAGAATACGGCCACTCGAAAACAATGTCATATCCGTCACGTCCGGCAGATAATTGGTGTTGATATAGATCTTGAACTGCGGCTCAAAGTCAAAGCTGTTTTCGTGAAGGAATCGAGCATTTAATGTGTCGTTTCCGGTCATATTCTTGACTTGTGCGGCATTCATGACCATGCCTCTTCGCGGCTCAGCGATATTCACAAACCGCAGGCCAGCTAAACGCGCGACATCTTCTGATGGGGCTTGGCTGTCAACCTTGTTCTTCTGCGCGATGGTCTCCGGCCTTACGGCCTTCCCGTAATCTCCGAAGATGCGCAGGATGCTTTCCATCAGCGTCCCTTTCCCGTTTCTGGTCGTTTCGCCATACAGGATGAACATGCACTCGTATCGAGAATCGCCGCTGAGGGCATAGCCGAGGCTCATCTGCAGAAATTCTGCCTTTTCCGTATCTCCGCTCATGATCTCGTCAATGAATGACAGGAAGCGATCAGAACGGGCAGATGGCCTATAATCCACAGGAGCAAGTTTCGTAATCAGATCTTCCGGATCGTGTGCATGAAAATCCATGGTCTCCAAATTCAATGTCCCGTTTTGCAGATTCAGCAGATATTTCTTTGAATCAAACTCTGAAGCCGAGATTGGATATACGCCCTGTGCGTCTTTCAGATATGTTTCGCGGTTCCTCCGGATCTGCCATTTGGTGCAGTATTTGAGATAGGTTTTCCGTGCGTCCTCATCGTGTATATCTTTCACGTGATCGATAAGCGCATCAGCCAGATCCTTGCAAAGTTCCATCGCTTTAAGGTTCCCCACATCCTGCACCCATTTCATGCCATCAAATACAAACCAGCTTTTACGCTCCGGCACGTACCGTGCGATGCGCTTGAACAGGTCGGCATATAGCCTGCCGCAGCCGATATCCTGTGACTTATATCGCCAATTGGATTCCGGGGACGCCTCTTTGACCATCTGAAGAAGATCATTAAAATCGTCCTTCGCCTCTGTCGTTACCGGAAGGTAAAACGATCTGCAGAGCCGCACCGCCTTGGCAATGGTCATATCTCCATAGGTCTCTGCGCCGTGGCGTTCATCCCATTTAGCACGGTACAGAGCAGATCTTCGGAAGAGTCTGTCGATTTGATCTTGATTGCCGCCGCACCAGAATGCGAGGATAGCTGCAAGTGCCATATCTGCTTCGGATTGGCTGCCATATTTGCCATGCCAGTGTCCCTGCCACAGATCGTGGAACTTCTGTCCTTGTTTGGATGCATTGGCTTTTTCGAGCACTGAATCATCGGACAGATAGCTTCCGGGAGCATCGACGGCTTCACGATTTGCTTCCGGGCGCACCATATATTTTTCAAGGATGTCCTCGACTTCCGCTGTGCGCTCTTCAATACCCATGTCCCGGAATACATCCCCGGTCACCGTGAAGAAACGGTTCGTCTGGCCGGGAACATATACTTCCATCCCGATGGCGCGGTTATTCATGTAGTATCTGCTCTTGTCATAGCGGATGCCCGGTGTGTAGCAGATAATATGGATCCCTGTTCCGGAAGGGCTGAATTCTGTATATGAATTGATCGCATCTACAACTTCCTCGGCAAGAGGTGAGAGGGTTCCGTCTTCCACGCAATCATCGATATCGATCTTCGTAAATGTTGTGGTCAGCACACCGATGCCGAGATAACGGTCATCAAAGCAAGCCATAACATCGTCATATCCTGCGAAGGTGGCCGGATTCGATGAGTCAGCACGTTGCCCTGTAATCTGATATGGAACTTTCTTATCGTTTTCTATGCGCCACAGGCAGAACGGCTCGTTCTCCTTGAACTCCTGCGGTATGCGATAATACATCTGTGCCACCTCCTTTCCGCTATTTGTGATCACTTCTGTTCCGGCATTTTGCTTACGTCCACATCCAGACTTTCAAGCTGGTCGACCAGTTTGTCATAATTTATGAGTGCTTTCTTTCCAATATAGATGACCGGGAGTTTTCCTGCCTTCAGCATCTGCCTGAGCGCATGCTCGGATAACAGCCCGGTTTTGGCTATCTGGCGGATCGTCATCATGTTGGGTCTGTCCGTTGTCATACCTTTCCTCCTTTCAAAGTAATGATTTCTGTCGTACTTTTACAATCTCAAAATACTACACAAATCATTACTTGTCAACACCTAAAATAACGAAAATAGAAAACTTTTCACGCAAAATAATGCAGAAATACAAAACTTTATATTGACAGATACTACAAAACGCGTTATTCTATTTACGAAAGTAAACGATATTAAAACTTGTTCAACGATATGAAACGAGGTAAAACGATATGTCAATGGGTACAAGAATCAAAGAGCTTCGTAAGAAAAGCGGTATGACGCAGACGGATCTTGCAAAGAAGCTGGGCGTGACAAAGGGCACGATCTCCACATGGGAGACCGGAAGCCGCACTCCGAGTTTTGATGCGCTTGATCAAATGAGCGAAATGTTTGAAGCAACCTACGATTATCTAATGGGGAAAGCAGATGTGAATTCCTACCGTGCGATGGCAGAAGCCGATGAGGAGCAGCTTGGTAAATGGACGGTCGAGCAGGATCTGACCGAATACGCTCTGAAATATGCCCGGCTTGACGAATATGGCAAGCAGGCTGTAGAAAGCATCATTCTTGCCGAGTTCAATCGTTGCCGTGCGCAGGAGAGTCTGACGGACGCGGATGTATTCACAGGAAACATCGCTTTTAGCAGTAAAAAGTAACGCGTTTTCCGAACAAAAGCGCGAAACGTAAATCCCCGGAATGCCTTTATATTCACAGGAATATGGGTTTGAAGATCTGTTCCGGGTATCCCCCCTCGTTAATTTCGCGAAAATGCACGCGAGAGGGGGCGGCGGTCTGGGAAGAAAAAAGCTGTAGAAATTTAACCTCCCCTATGGGAGTATAGATTGATAGAGGACTATTCGAATATCAGTTGGGAGAAATAAGGACACCCCGGAGGGGCACCGTAATAACTGACGAATTTTCCTCATGAATAAGAGATTACATGAAGGAGAATGGCACATGAACTTTTACGAAACAGTGCTTGAGGTGCTGAAACAAGACGAGAGATTCTTCGCGGAGGATGGTACATTCCTGCGAAACGCTGTTTACGAATCCGCGATGCAGATGGATGCAGGGCTGATCAAGCTGCTTCTCGGCAATGAAGAGACGAAGAAGCGGTTCTTTAAGGAAGTCGAAGGAGTACAGGTTTTTGATAAGGTTGGCTTTGGCTGGGTCATCAACAATCGGCAATTCTTGCCTGACAGCTATACACGGTTTAAGAACAAGATCGGGCTTGCTGATGGCGTGGGGAGTATTATCTCCAGTTCTGGAAATGTTGAGCTGGTGTTCCCATATAAAGACTGTTTTCTTGAGGGGGGACAGACAAAAGAAGATCAGTCCCGCTCTGAAATATTCTACAATCAGTCGTTGGTTCCAGAAGAAGTTGATAGACTCCTTTTTCCTAAAACATTCGTGAATGCTATAAGATATGACTCTAATGGAGTTTCTAAAGCAGAAACACTTAACGATCATGATAATATTATTATTCGAGGGAATAATCTTTTGTCGATAGCCTCGCTATTAAAAAGATTTGAAGGGAAAATTAAGTGTATTTACATAGATCCTCCATACAATACGGGGGACGATGGATTTGGGTACAATGACAGATTTAATCATAGTTCGTGGTTGGTCTTCATGAAAAATAGGCTCGAAATCGCAAGGAAACTGATGAGAAATGATGGAGCCATATTTATTCATATTGATCATCATGAACTTGGATACATTAATGTCCTTATGGATGAAATATTTGGTATTGAAAACAAAGTACAGATTATTTCTGTAAAAACAGCTTCTCCGGCAGGCTTCAAAACTGTTAATCCTGGTCCTATTGATGTGACAGAGTATATCTTGTTCTATACAAAGAATAAACCTAATTTTAAGTTTAAAAAGTGTTATGTTCCAGTTGGTTATAACAAGAATTACAATTTGGTAGTGAAAAAGGATCCAGATGTTAGGAAGTGGGAATTTGTACCAATAAAGCAGGCCGTGATATCAAATGCAGGGTTTGCATCCGAGAAAGAAGCAAAAAAACAATATGGATCTTCATGGAAGGTAATATTACAGCATCTTATTGAGGATTATGCTTTTGAAAATGCGGAAAATATCGTTAGCGTTAGAGATCCACACAAGCCAACCGCAAAATTAAAGGCTTTGATGAAGGAATCGAAAAATGTGGATTATCCGCTGGAATACATTCGAGAAGACGGTTCGATTTCATATATATACCATGGAGGGGCATTGGCTTTCTATTCGAATAAAATGCAGATATTGGATGGAGAGACAACGGTTACCGAATTGTTATCGGATTTTTGGAATCATATTTCCTGGGCAGGGATAGCTAATGAAGGAGGGGTAAAACTCAAGAATGGGAAAAAGCCCGAAAAATTGATAAAGCAAATATTTGAACTGTCTACAGAACCCGGCGATATTGTAATGGACTACCATCTTGGGTCTGGAACCACTTGTGCTGTTGCCCATAAGATGGGACTACAATACATAGGTTGCGAGCAATTAGATTATGCTGATAATGATGCTGTTCAAAGATTAAATAATGTTATTAGTGGAGATCAAACCGGCATATCGAAGGCCGTTAACTGGCAAGGCGGTGGTTCTTTTGTCTACTGTGAACTTGCTAAATTGAATCAGAATTTCGTCGACGAAATCGAGGCAACCAAAGATGAACATGCTTTAAAGGAAATCTACGACAAAATCATCAAATCGGGCTTCATTAGCTATAAGGTTGATCCGGCGGTAATTGATGAGGCGGCAGATGATTTTGAAGAGTTGTCATTGGACGATAAGAAGCGGTTCTTGATGGAAATTCTCGATAAGAATCTGCTGTATGTGAATTACTGTGATATAGACGATGAGGAGTTCGAGATATCTGAAGAGGACAAGGCTTTCACCAGAAGTTTCTACAGGGAGGGATAACGCATGGCATTCTTACATGAAAAACTGGATACCGTGCGCGAGGTAGGAGCATCGCTGGAAATGCCGGACTACATCCCGGACAATCTTAATCCGAACTTCGAATTGCGCCCGTATCAGAAGGAGGCCTTTGAAAACTTTATAACATATTTCGAAGGCGCACTGCGGCAGAAGCCGACACAAGTTCTTTTCCATATGGCCACGGGTAGCGGCAAGACGCTCATCATGGCCGGATTGATGCTGTATCTATATAAACAGGGATATCGCAATTTTCTGTTCTTCGTAAATCTGTCCAACATAGTTGAAAAGACAAAAGAGAATTTCAAAAATCAGATATCCGCAAAGTATCTGTTTGCAGATGAAATCGTTCTTGACGGAGAGCGCATCGGCATTCAGGAAGTAGATAACTTCCAGTATTCCGATCCGGAGAAAATCAATATATGCTTTTCAACGACACAAGGACTCCACAGCGATATGTGGATGGTGAAAGAAGGAGCTATGTCCTTTGACGACTTTGAAGATCAGAAGGTCGTTCTTATCTCCGATGAAGCCCATCATTTGAACGTTGATACGAAAAAGAAGATGTCTGCGGAGGAGTCGGAGAGCTACCATTCATGGGAGCAGACTGTAAAGAACATTTTTTATAAAAACCCGGATAATGTTCTACTGGAGTTTACGGCTACGTGCGATCTGGAGAACCCGGCAATTAAAGCAGCATACGAAAGCCGGATTGTGTTTAACTATCCTCTGGATCAGTTCTACAGAGATCAGTATTCAAAGGATATTATTACATTACGTTCCGATTTATCGATCATGGAGCGTGCTTTGCAAGCATTGGTGTTAAGCCAATATCGCTTAAAAGTTTTTCAGGATAACAGACTATCGATTAAGCCAGTCATATTATTTAAAGCAGCAAAAATTGCAGATAGCAAGGAGTTCATGGCGGCCTTTATAGAAACAGTACAAAAGCTATCCGGTGATCAGATCCGGAGGCTGTATCGTTCTGTCGATAATCCTGTCATGAAGAGGGCATTTGATTATTTTACTGCAAACGGTATTTCGCCGGAGACATTAGCACAGGAACTGCGTGATGATTTTTCGGAAGAGCATTGTGTTTCTGTCAATGATGATAAGGATGCAACACAGAAACAGATATTGTTGAATTCACTTGAAGATGAAGGGAATCCATACCGCGCCATATTCGAGGTAAAAAAGCTGGATGAAGGTTGGGACGTATTGAACCTCTTTGATATTGTGCGTTTATATGAAACTCGACAGTCCGGAGGTAAAAAGATATCCCCAGCTACGATATCGGAGGCACAGCTCATCGGCAGAGGAGCAAGATACTGCCCATTCCAGTTATCTGATGAGCAGCCGCGGTTCCAGCGCAAATATGATGATGATATTACTAACGAAATGCGGATTTGCGAAGAACTATATTATCATTGCCAGAATGACCATCGTTATGTGACAGAGCTGCATAATGCACTTCGTGAAATCGGCCTCGATACAGAGAAAATCGTACAACGAGAATATGTTCTGAAAGACGATTTCGAAAAGGACGAGATTTTCACACAGGGGCTTGTGTTCATAAATGACCGACAGGTAAAGGACAGAAAAGACGTGCACGGTCTGTTGCCGAGCGTCCGGGATAATATCTATAGTTTCACCGCTGCAACGGGAGCATCCGGCATGGATGTTATTATGGAGGACACTTCCGGTGCTGGCGATGCAAAAATTGATTTAAAAACGAAAAAGACTACGATCGGAGAAATGGCTTCTCGCAATTACGCTGTTATTAATAAAGCGTTGATGAAGTACCCGATCTACAAGTTCAATACGCTGAAATCATATTTTCCAAACATCAAATCCACAAGAGAATTTATAACAGGACAGGAATACCTCGGTGGTGTGAGAATCGACATTCGGAGTCTTGATGAAGAACCATCGATGCAGACGCTCTATGATGCCGCATTCAATGTGCTTGGAAGAATTGCCGGATCGATATCGCAGATTGAAGAGACATATTATGGCACAAAGGAATTCCGAGCAAGAAAATTGCATGAGGTATTCAAGAACAAAACTGTGAATTACACAGATCCGCACGATGGCGGTGTAGGAATTTCGCAAAACGATGCATCTGTAAAAACGGAATGGAAAATCGATCTTTCTTCGGAGGACTGGTTCGCCTACACAGATAATTTCGGGACATCAGAGGAGAAAGCCTTTGTCGCATATTTCCGTGATTATGTGGATGATCTGCGGAAGATATACTCAAAAATATATCTGGTTCGTAATGAACGCGAGTTTCATCTATACTCATTCGATGGCGGTGAGCGATTTGAACCGGATTATGTGTTGTTCCTGCAAAAGAAGAAAGCTGATGGCTATGAGCAGATGCAGATTTTCATTGAACCAAAAGGGACACATCTTCTGGAGAAGGACGCATGGAAGGAGAAGTTCCTGCTTCAAATGAAAGATGAGGCTATCCCGGTTAAGGTTTTCAAGGATGATAACGATTATCGCATCTGGGGATTCCACTTCTTCAATCAGGATCAACGGATGAAGGAATTCGATCTTGAATTCACCGATCTTCTGGGTGCACAGGAAAGACAACAGCAAAGAGTTGTGAAGTATGATCGCATCGTTCAAGAAAATACAGATTCTTATGGATCAAAGGTGGCTGAAGATACCATTGAGTATGGAAAGAAGGAATAACGATAGAGAGCGAGGGTACAATTCTCTCGCTCTTATTGTTTAATGCTGCATCGCCCATGCGATTGCGTGTCCGTCGTCTTCGAATTCAACCTCACTTGCGGCTCTCAGGCCGATGGTGCCCTCGCAAGTGGTGTCGTCTGTGAGGAATTCGTAGGTTGCCCCGAAGTAGGAAGGCTGGCCGCTGCCGTTGTAAAAATATCCGGCGATGACTACTTTATCTCCAAAGGTCAGGAGCTTGCTCCAGCGGCATTCAAGGTCTTCCAGCGTGGTGGGGTTCGGTAACCTGTACTTTCTGGTTGCTTCGTAGATTGTCATTGTCGTTTCCTCCTTGTCTTCTGGTATGTGTATATTCGCTCTACTCGGAGGATATAGCAAGTCGTTTCTGCACATATTTGAAGTATTTATTCAGATGCTTCATCGCCGTGCAGAATGAAGCGGCTGTATTCTTTTTTATGATCCTCGATCCAGCAGACCAGATCGAAGAAAGCCATATCGTATGCGATGTGCTGAACGGCGGCAACGTCGAACATGTTTGTCAGGCCAGTGTCCCGAACAGCGAGAATCTGTTCTTTGATTTTATCGTTCATCGGGGACACCGCCTTTCCACGCGGATGATCCGGTGAAGTTACGGAGCAGTATCTTCCGAGAAGTCTTGTATTCGTTGCCGATAAAGCCGAGCCGGAGCAGGAAGCATCGAAATGCATATTTCTCGTTTTCCACAGGCTTGTCCTTCGCAGTGATCCGCTTGGCCTCTTTTGCTTTATTGCAGAGGGCAGTGACGAAATCCATGTAGGCTTTGATCTCTTCCGGGGAGGAGTCGGCCGGGAACCAAGGAAAATCCAGTTTGCCATCCTTTTCACTGACCATGAGGCTATCTGTGCCTATAGCTTTCCGGATCAGGCTTTCCTTTGATTCGATGAGTGCCTCCAGCAGGGAAATTTCATCGCCGGACATCATCGGCATCTGGATAGCAATACCACGTTCGTTATCGCCGGAGTCCTGCGGTTCAAAACCTGCGGCGGCGATTGCATCGAAGACCAGTTCAACTTCTTGGCTGTCCTGCACATCATCGAAGATCAGGGCACCTTCCCGGTCGATTTTGAAATAATCAATCTCGTAGGCGCAGGTGGGGACGCCTTTGTAGATGGCATCCACACCGATTGCTTTTCCGATGGTTTGCGCCAGCCGCTTTCTCTCTTTGCCTGTGACGTTGTAGTTGACTTTCATGTTCTTGCTCCTTTCTGAGTCCGTTGTGATTTTTGGTATGTACATATACGCTCTAAACGCCAGAAATAGCAAGTCATTTTTTATATTATTTTTGATCTTGATTTCCGATCTTCTTCCACTTGTATTGTAACGGCATTTGCGTTACAATATTGGTGGAGGTGAAAGAAATGGAAAAAACATCCACCCTTAATCTGAGAGTTAATCCGGAAGTGAAGCAAAGAGCAGAGGAAGTATTAAAGAGCCTCGGAATGCCTATGTCAACGGCTATTGATATCTATCTGAATCAGATCAGCTTGACAGGGGGGATCCCGTTTGCAGTTACATTGCCAAAAGCTCCTGCGAATATAGATGCAACACAGATGACAGCAGAAGAAATCCATGCGAAGCTCGACAGAGGATATCAGGACGCTATGGAAGGCAGGACTCGTGATGCCAGGGAAGCATTTGCTGCGTTCAGAGCGGAGAAAAAGTAATGAAGCAATACAGAGTTTTAATTACTGATGAAGCCCTGAACGACATGGAGTCTATCTATGAATACATAGCAGAGGAGCTTCTTGCTCCGTACACAGCGATGGGACAATATAATCGTATTGCGGATGCCATAGAGACACTGGATCAAATGCCGGAGCGCATCAAGTTGATGGAGAGCGAACCGGAAAAAACGAGAGGACTTCGCAAACTCATCGTTGATAACTATGCGGTATTCTTCATTATTGCGGATGATATTGTAATCGTGACAAACGTCCTTTATGGGGCGTCAGATATAGAAAACAGGCTCAGAGGCGATCGATAATCATCTTGTATGCCCTTTGTATTCTGAGCTGCTCCGGATGTGCGCGCCGTTCTCGTGTAATATCTTCCGGACAGTCGCTGCGTTGATCCCGAGTTCCTTCCCGATATCCACGGGTTTGCAGTAATCAGCGTACATCTGCAAGACTTGCTCTGTCAGGGCTTCTCGCTTGGCGGCTTCATGGGTGACTTCGATTCCGGATTCCTTAAGTGCCCGGCTGATGGTGCTTCTGTGGCAGCCGAAGGCGGCAGCAAGCTCATATGTGCTCGCGCCTTCGCTATAGCGTTCTACGATCTGCGAGATCTCGCTGTCGCTAAGTCGTTTTTGCTTTTGCTTGTAGGAATTGACTTTTACATCGGGATCATAGGACTGATCGGTAATATCTGGGTCGATATCAGGATTGCTATCGGTCTTGCCGAATCCATAATGCTGCCTACGGTATTTGAGGACGCGAGGGGTCGGGTTGAAACGCGTTCTCAAAAGTGCCACTAAAACTGAACAAGTCGAATTTGGTATATGATATTATCGTATACAGGAATATGTTTTGTTTGGGGTATCGAAGAAAATAAAAGTAACGGCATTGTATGTTGCGAAAGTGAAATACAATGTCGTTATTTTTATGGTATAACAACAGGAGGCAATTTCAATATGACAGAATGGGAAAAACGGAAAAGAAAAAGAGTATTCCAAATCCATTAAAATCATATATAATAGACAGTAGTTTGAAAGATTGATTGGAGGCCATGAATATGAATGAAATAATAAAAGCAATGGAAGAACGCCGCAGTATCCGTAAATTCAAACCGGACATGCCGGCAAAGCAGGATCTGGAGCAGATCATTGAAGCAGGTCTGTATGCAGCAAATGGCATGGGACAGCAGGCAACTATTACAATCGCTGTGACAAATAAAGAACTTCGCGATGAGTTATCAGAGATCAACCGCAAGATTGGTGGCTGGGATGAAGGCTTTGATCCATTTTACGGTGCACCGGCGATTTTGCTAGTGTTAGCAAATAAGGAGAGATCCACTTGTGTTTATGATGGAAGCCTTGTTATGGGAAATATGATGCTTGCCGCACATACACTGGGACTTGGAAGCATCTGGATCCACCGTGCAAAAGAAGAATTTGAGATGCCGGAATACAAGCAGTTATTGAAGAAATTAGGAATCGAAGGCGAATGGGAAGGAATTGCCCACTGTGCTGTCGGATATGCGGATGGAGAACTGCCGCAGGCAGCCGACAGAAAAGAAGGAAGAGTATTCTGGATTGAGTAAAAAGGAACAGCGTTACACAATCAGAGAAAACAATATGCAAATCAGACAGTAGAAAGGAAGGACAGAAGAATGGCAGATATAGCAGATATTTATACAGCGGCAGCAGACCGCTATGAGAAGATGACATATAACCGTGTTGGGAGAAGCGGGCTTAAGTTCCCGGCTGTGTCACTTGGATTGTGGCATAATTTCGGCTCAAAAGATAACTATGATAATATGAAAGCAATGTGCAGAACCGCATTTGACAATGGAATTACACAGTTTGATGTGGCAAATAATTATGGTCCGGTGTATGGAAGTGCCGAGAAGAGTCTTGGAAGGATTTTAAAAGACGATTTTATGCCATACCGGGACGAGCTGGTCATTGCAACGAAAGCAGGATATGATATGTGGGATGGTCCTTATGGGGACGGCGGCAGCAGAAAATATCTGATGGCAAGTCTCGATCAGAGTCTGAAGCGGTTAGGATTGGATTATGTAGATGTATTTTATCATCACAGAATGGATCCGAATACACCACTGGAAGAGACGATGGATGCTCTTACCGATATTGTGCGCAGTGGAAAAGCACTGTATGCAGGCGTATCAAATTATAACGAAGAATATACAAAACGGGCGGTAGAGTTGCTGCGTGAAAGACATTGTCCATTTATCGTAAATCAGCGTCGCTATTCAATTTATGACCGGACGATTGAAGAGGATGGTGTAAAAGACTGCTGCAGGGAAAACGGTGTTGGAATTATTGCGTTCAGTCCACTGGCGCAGGGGTGTCTGACAGATAAATACTTGCATGGAATTCCAGAAGACAGCCGCGCAGCGAGAGATCCACGATTTATACACAAATCCGATATTACAGCGGAACTGATAAAGAAAACAACAGCGTTGAATGAAATCGCAAAGCTTCGTGGACAGTCACTGGCGCAAATGGCGCTTGCGTGGATTTTAAAAGATGGAGACGTATGTTCCGTATTGATCGGAGCATCCAGACCGGAACAGATCCTGGATAATATTGCAGCATTGCAAAATATATCATTTACAAAAGAAGAACTGGATGCGATTGATCGGATCAGCAAAGCATAAAGATGATGCGGAGGAAAAGGAAAGAGCCATAAAAAGTTAAAAATATGTAACAAATGTTACAAAAATATTTTCAAAATATAGTATAATAATAACTGAAAAACAGAAAAACTAACTTTAAGAAGAATAAAAGAAAGGACGATAGATATGGCAGTGATTCATGTGACAAATGATACTTTTGAACAGGAAGTATTACAGGCAAAAGAACCGGTACTGGTTGATTTCTGGGCAACCTGGTGTGGACCGTGCCAGATGGTGGGACCGATCATAGAAGAGATTGCAGAGGAAAGAACAGATATTAAAGTGTGCAAGATTGATGTGGATGAGAACCCAGAGATTGCAAGAAAGTACAAGGTATTTTCCATTCCGATGCTGTTTGTATTCAAGAATGGAGAAGTGGCAGCCAGAACCGTAGGCGCACAGTCAAAAGAAGCTATTTTAGAGATGCTTTAGAATAATAAAAATAAGAGGCAGGAAATATGTAGTGGGGGGCTTCCTCAAAGGTGCGTAATATTTCCTGTCTCTTATTTTATTTCATCCAAGAATTTTCCGGTTTTTGTATTTAAATAGTAGAGCTGTAATATTTTGCAAAAATGTGTTAAGAATTTGTCAGATATGAATATTGTTGGTTTTTTGCGCGCTTTCTATACTAAAAACAGATTTTATACGAAAGGAGCAAAAAAATGGATCACACAATGTATGAACATGTATTGCAACCGATTCAGATCGGACCAATGAAGTTAAAAAACAGAGTATCTTTTACTCCGGTCTGGCCTAGTTTTGCGACGGGAGACGGACATGTAAATCGCGAATTAATGGAATGGGTAAGAGATATTGTAAAAGGGGGAGTTGCCTGTATTAATATTGGCTGCGGATGTGTAAATAGAAATATTCCGCCTGTAGTTACACATTTACTGCGAATGTCTGAAGAATCGGTGGTTAATGAGATGATGTCACTGACAGATCTTGCACATATGTATCAGGCAAAAATCGGGATAGAGTTGTTTGCAATTAATTTTTATGCAGGATCTTTTGAAAAGCGTGATGAAGGAAAGAATGTTGCAGTAGAGCTGGATCCTACAGATTTAACAAAAGAACAGCTGAAAGAAATTATAGAAGATTTTGCAAATGCAGCGGAGCGGGCAAAACGTTGCGGATTTGACAGTCTGGTTGTGCATGGAGCGCATGGACAGCTTCCGGGGTGCTTTTTATCTAAAGTGATCAATCGAAGAACAGATGAATATTGTGCGGATACAATCGAAAATGCATCAAGATTTACAAAAGAACTTTTGGCAGCAATTCGAAAAAAAATAGGAAATACAATGGCAATTGAATATCGAATCAATGCAAGTGATATGGTAGAAGGCTCGCCGTCATTGGATGATGAGATTGCATTTGCCCGGGAAATTGAAGATAAAATTGATTTGCTGCATGTATCGAGAGGCCTGCATGCAATGCAGAATCTTGCACCATATATGAATCAGCCATTATACTATCCGCATGGAATCAATCTGGAAGATGCAGCTAAGATGAAAGAAAAATTACAAATTCGTATTCCGGTCATCCCGCTATTTAATCATGATGAAGAAAATATCAGAAAGACTGCAGAATTTTGTAAAGAATTAGGAGATGCAGTTACAATGATTCAATTATTGCCGTACCATAATCTTGGAGTAATGAAATATCTTCGCATCAGTGATAAGCCGGTGGCTGAGGCGACTCCGCCGAGTGAAGAATACATGCAGAAGTTGAAAGGTATTATGGAAGAGTATGGACTAAATGTTTCCATTCATTAAAAAAGAAGATTATAAAGGAGAAGATACTGTGGTGTGCTGTATATCAGTGCAGAACAGTATCTTCTTTTTTTGTAATGGTGGTTTATTTGTGCTAGAATAGAAACGACTAGTTACAAGGAGAAAATTAATGAGAGAAGAGAAGATGAAATATGAACGACTCAGTAAACGTGCGCTGGGGTGCATGTATGTGTCGACCGTGATCTTAAGTGTTATTCTGCTGGCAGCGATCATCTGCGTAAATGCATTCTGGCTCAGTCCAAAAGATATCCGGATTGGCGAGATAATATCCTTGGTGCTCGTTGTTCTGATCATTCTGAACTGTGTGATCAGCCCGTATTTCCGGTACCGGAGATATGGTTATCACATAGATGAAGAATGTATAGATACGGTCGAAGGGTATCTTTTCATAGAACGCAATATTGTTCCGATGGAACGGTTACATAAACTGCAGGTGGAGAGAGGTCCGGTTGCCAGAGCATTTGGTGTGGCAAATGTAGTTGTGACAACAGCAGGTGGAGATGTAGAGATCAATCTTCTGGAAGATGAAAAAGCGGAACAGATCGCAGAGAATTTACAGAAGCGGATCAATCAGATCGCAGCGGAGGAAAAACATGGAAACGACAGAAACGAAATTTAGAAACCATATCTCCATTGTGATTGAACGATTTGGAACTATATTTATTGGAATCGTGATTGTACTTGCAGGATCGGCACTGGATGACCTGAAAGAAATTGTAAAGCATATGGATAATCTGAAAGAACATCTGGCAGATGAGTTTGCGGGAGCCAGTCTGTTTCTTGTATTGTTCCTGATTGCTTTATTCTGGCAGCTCCGCCGTTGGGCGAAAACTTATATTTCTATTCAGGGGCAGGCAATCGTGATTGAGAAAAATACATGGAACCGCAAGGTGCAGACGATCGGCATCAAGCATATTTCCAATGTCAATCTCTCACAGAATATTCTGGAAATGATGCTTGGCACATGCACTGTGAAACTGGATACAGACAGTTTCTCAACGGCAGATGATACAGACGTAAAACTAGTGCTGAAAAAAGAAAAAGCAGAGTGGTTCCGTCAGACGGTTTTTGCGATTATGGAGTCGGAAGGTAACCGTTCCGGGGCAGAAGTTTATGCGCAGGATGCGAATCATCAGACAGAAAGTGGCGTGTACAAAGAAACTGCCGGGATAACAGATGAGGAAAACGGTAAAAACATCACAGAGACAACGGTGACAGCAAATGTAAATGATATGATCTGGCATGGAGTGTTTGCGATTAATTTATTTGCTGTTTTGCTTGCAGTTGGAGGAATCGGAGGCTCCGTATCAAAGTTGCTTTCTGGCATACAGGAAGGAATTTCAGGACAAAATATTCTGGAAATAATATCAGGTTGGGCGGTAGCATTTTTTATCGGCGCAACAGCAGCCTGGGATACGGTGAAGGATTTTATTAAGTATTATCAGTATCAGGTTACACGAAAAAGTGATAAGATCTATATTTCTTACGGACTTTTAAAGAAAGTAAGCTATGTAATTCCGGTAAAGCGGATTCATGGCGTAACGGTGAGACAGACATGGATTGCAAGGATTTTTAAGAGATACCGGGTGGAACTTATCAATGTCGGAATGGGAGATGACGATGAAGAAAAGGACGCCTTTTTCCTTTTGTATCAGAGTCATGCAGACGTGATTGAAAAAATGCAGAAACTTTTGCCGGAATTTGCAGAAGCAATGGAACTTCCGCTGCAGAGACAGAAGAAGTCGGTTATCTTTCTTAAGGCAATCTCGGCAGTGATCTGGGCAGTTGCATTATTTGTGGCAGACCGGTTTGCGAAAGAAATCATAGGATCCCATTTTCTGTGGATTAATCTGGCGTGTGTCTGTGGATGGCTGGTTGTATTGGTGATGCTTGCGGGCGGCTATGTTACGGATGCATTTGCCTGTGATAAGAAGAGTCTGGCCGTATCAAGCGGTGTATTTGGTCGAGAAACCACATACATGCATTATCCGCAGATCCAGTATTTTTCAGTTAATCAGAATATAGTGGCAAAGAAACTGCGTGTTGTGAAGGGAAATGCATATCTTCTTGCGTCGGCATCGGATTCCAGACATGATCTTCCGTATATGCCGGAAGAGGCTGTGGAAGAATTGAAAGAATATTTTTGAAAAAGATGGTCTTGTAATATAAATAACTGCGAAAGATGAGGGGAAAGTATGATAGAGACAGGTGTTGTAAATGGAAGATTCCAGGTATTGCATTTAAAGCATATGGAATATATTCTGGCGGCAAAGATGCGGTGCCGGAAACTGTATATCGGGCTTACGAATCCGGACGGGAGAATGACCGGCGATTCGGTAAATGATCAGAACCGATCCACAAAAGCGGCAAATCCGCTGACGTATTTTGAACGTTATGAGATGATAAAAGGTGCCATGCAGGAATTTAAAGTCCCTGAGCAGGAATATGATATTCTGCCGTTTCCGATTAATTTTCCGGAATATATTGCAAATTATATGCCGGAAGATGCGACGTATTTTATGGGACTCAGTGATGCGTGGGATGAAGAAAAATATAAGATCCTACGAAGCTTGAAGCTGGATGTAGAAGTTCTCTGGCGAAGAGAAGAAAAAGACCGCGGAGTCAGTGCTTCATGGGTGCGAAGCTGTATTGCCATGGATGAAGAATGGGCGCATCTTGTCCCGAAGAGCGTGTATAAGTATCTGACGGAAACACATCTCGTGGACAGGATCAAGCATCTGGAGAAAATCCGGATCGAAGAGAAAATGGTGTTGTAAAAATAGCAGAAAAAAGTATTAAAAAATAGAAACAATATTGGTAGATAGTGAAAAAGCATTAATAGTTAAAAAACGCCTGCCATTTGCAATATATTTCACTGGCACCGGACATTCAGACCATTTGTGGATAAATCAATATAACAGGATGGCAGGCGCTTTTTGAAACTACTCTTCTACGAATTTTACTGCAGTTCCGTAAGCCATGATTTCAGCAGCACCCTGTACGACAGTACTGGATGCATAGCGGATATTAATGACGGCGTCGGCACCGCATTTTTCGGCTTCTTCGCTCATGCGCTTTGTGGCGATGGCACGGGCTTCATTCATCATTTCTGTATAAGAAGTAAGTTCACCGCCTACAAGTGTCTTAAAGCTGTTTACAAGGTCTTTTCCAAAATGTACAGACTGGATCATATTTCCTTTTACAAGTCCGATCATTTCAAATTTCTTTCCGGTTATATAATCTGTGTTTACTAATATCATAAATAAAATCCTTTCTGATTAATGTTAAGATGTTAGGGGAAAATACTGACATCTTGTTAATTAAATTGTCAAAGTAGTTACGGATGACCTATGGCAGTCGTTATTACAGATAAACCGCCAGACTGACCCGAGCCGGACTAGCTCAGATGCAGGACATCCTTAATGGTATAATATCCAGGACCTTTATTAGCAAGATATGCTGCGCAGTCGCAGGCGCCTCTTGCGAAACATTCCCAGTTGTAGCAGTGGTGAGTGATTTCCAGACGTTCTCCCATGCCGCCAAAGAATACAGTGTGGCTACTTGGAATATTGCCGGCGCGCAGAGAATGATAACCGATTGTTCCAGGTTCTCGCGGAGAAACTCCTTCTCTGCCGTATACAGCGATATCGGATAATTCTTTGCCAAGTGCATGTGCCATGGTCTCGCCCATTTCCTTGGAAGTACCGCTCGGTGCATCTTTCTTCCACTGATCATGCATCTCAAGAATCTCAATGTCCAGTTCTTCCCCAACTGTCTTTGTGATAAATTCCAGAACTTTATTCATGACATTGACGAGTTTGGAAGTGTTGGCTGCATAGAGCATTGGAATAGAAGAAGCAGCATCTTCAAAACGTTTCATCTCTTCGTCGGAGAAACCGGTAGAACCGCAGACCAGACCTTTTTTATGTCTGATGGCAAGATTCAGAACTTCCATAGCCATCTCTTTAGTAGAAAAATCGATGATCACATCGCATTTGTCAATAACGGATTCGAGATCATCTACAACCGGAACGAGCAGTTCTTTTCCGACCATTGCGACAGTTCCGAGATCTGTTCCGATGTAATCGCGCCCTTTTGGACCGATACCGGCAACCAGTTCCATGTCATCACGGGAGGCTGCAACCTGTGTGATCAATTTGCCCATTTTCCCTCTTGGGGCTGTTACGATAACTTTCATAAATGTAAACTCCTTTCGTATACGTTTTCAACACGTACCGGGAAATCCCTTTTAATAATTTCAGTTTACCACAAAAGACGAGCAGGAGTTGCATTTTTTTCAGAAAGAGGCTATAATTCTCTTTATAATCTTGAGAGGAAATTTACAGAAAATAAGAGGTATAGAGCATGAAGAAAAGAGTAGTCGTTGCGCTGGGACATCGTGCCCTTGGTACGACCTTGCCGGAGCAGCAGGAAGCAGTTAAGAAAACATCAAAAGTAATCGCGGATCTGATCGAGGACGGATATCAGGTTGCCATTACACACAGCAACGCACCGCAGGTAGGTATGATCCATACAGCGATGAACGAATTTGGAAAAGTACACGAGAACTATACAGCGGCGCCAATGTCTGTATGTTCTGCCATGAGCCAGGGCTATATCGGATATGACCTTCAGAATGCGATTCGCGAGGAACTTTTAAACAGAGGCATTTACAGAACAGTCAGCACGATCCTGACACAGGTAGTTGTGGATCCATATGATGAAGCATTCTATACACCGACCAAGATCCTTGGACGTTATATGAATGTGGAAGAAGCAAATGAGGAGCGTAAGAAGGGTAATTATGTAGTAGAGGAACCAGGCAAAGGATTCCGCCGCATCGTGTCTGCACCGAATCCGGTACGCATTGTAGAGATTGATGCGATCAAGGCTCTTCTGGATGCAGATCAGATTGTTATTGCATGCGGTGGTGGTGGTATTCCGGTTCTGGAACAGGATAACCATTTGAAAGGTGCAAGCGCTGTCATTGAGAAGGATCTGACTGCCGGAAAGATGGCAGAGGATACACAGGCAGACGAGCTGATCATTCTGACGAGTGTAGATCAGGTGAAGATTAATCTCGGACGTGACAATGAAGAAGCACTGGGCGAGATTTCCGTAGAAAATGCGAAGAAATATATGGAAGAGGGACATTTCGGAGAGTATAATATGCTTCCGAAGTTAAGTGCTTCTGTTTCTTTCATTGAAAAAGGAGAAGGAAGAAGCGCACTCATTACTTCTTTTGATAAGCTTGGCGAAGCTTTAAAAGGAAAGACAGGAACTAAGATTTCTTAAGAAATTCGTTTAAAATGTCTGCAATCTGGTTATACTACCGGAAAAATGAAGGAGGTAACCGATGAAGGCAAGAGTGATGGATGGCTGCATTTCCTGCGGTGCATGTGTGACAACGTGCCCGGAAGTATTCTCGTTTGATGAAGATGGACTTGCGGAAGCATGTGGAGAAGTTGCATCGGAATATGAAGAAGCAGCAAAAGAAGCAAGAGATGACTGTCCGGTATCTGTGATTGATATTGTGGAGTAATAAAATGCGAAGATAAACTGGGGTATGGTGAAGAACTGTACCCCTGTTTTTGTTTATCGGGAAAGAACTTTCCTGATATATAAAAACGCTCCACCAGATGTGCATCCGTACGAATAGGCAGCGTGCTGCATATAATAAATATAAGAATAATAAGAGTGGAAGTGTCAGTGTGCGTTTCAGTGAATTTCAGGAAAAAGAAGTGATCAATGCGTGTGACTGTTGCAAACTTGGATATGCAGAAGATCTGGTCATAGATGAGAAAAAAGGAAAAATTGAAGCAATCATTATACCAAAAGGGCGGGGGATCTGTAATCTTTTCTGTGAGGATGGAGAATACATCATTCCATTTGCCTGTATCAAACGGATTGGACCGGATATTATTCTGGTTGAAATGCATGAAGAAAAGTAAAATGTTTCTTTTGATGTTTGACTTCTCTAAGAGCAACCGATATACTAAAAGATAGAATGTATGAAAGGAATTTAGTGTGATGAAATGTCCATATTGTGGTAATTCAGATACAAGAGTTATAGATTCAAGACCGGCGGAAGAAGGCAATTCTATCCGCAGACGCAGATCCTGTGATGCATGCTGGAAACGTTTCACGACTTATGAAAAGATAGAGACGATTCCGCTGATCGTTATTAAAAAGGATGATAACAGAGAACAGTATGACCGAGGCAAGATTGAAAGAGGAATTTTAAGAGCTTGTTATAAACGTCCGGTATCGGCGGCAAGGATCCAGAAGACAGTGGAAGCTGTGGAGACACAGGTGTTTAGTCTGGAAGAGAAAGAGATTGCAAGCAGTACGATCGGGGAGATCGTTATGGATGCGCTGAAAGATCTGGACGAAGTTGCATATGTAAGATTCGCATCTGTATATAGGGAGTTTAAGGATGTGAACACATTTATGGATGAATTGAAGAAGATTCTGGACGGACAGGAGTAATAAAGTTTTATAATATTCTGTACAGGATATAATATAGTGAGATGAGTACAAATAGACAGGGTGATTAGACTATGAGAACATATAAATTAACGATTTCCTATGATGGAAGCAGGTATCAGGGATGGCAACGGCAGGCGACGACAGACAATACGATCCAGTTTGTACTGGAATGGAGCATTGGTAAATTAGTCGGATACCGCGTGCGTGTAGACGGTTCGGGGAGAACAGACGCCGGAGTACATGCAAGAGGTCAGGTGGCAAGCGTGAAGCTTTCCAAATTGTATGATCCACAGGAGATGAAGGATTCGTTGAACCGTTATCTCCCGGAGGATATCCGTATCGTGAAGGTGGAATTGGTGCGAAATGGATTTCATGCCAGAAAAAGTGCCAAAGGCAAGAAATATGAATATTATATTGACTGCAGAGAAAAACCGGATGTATTTTCCAGAAGATACTGCTATCATTATCCGGAAAAATTAGATATAGAAGCGATGCGTGAGGCCGTGCCATATCTGCTGGGACCGAAGAACTTTACAAGTTTTACGGATGATAAGGATTGTAAAGATCCGATCCGCAAGATCACCAATATCAAGATTGTAAGTTCCGGTGAGAAGGTGCGTATCACTTTCTATGGAACTGGATTCTTATACCATATGGTACGTATCTTGACAGGTACTTTGCTGGAAATCGGTACCGGTAAGCGTGAGGCATCGATGCTTCCGGTTGTGATTGCGGCAGAAGACAGAAGCCTTGCCGGATTTCTCGCGCCAGCCAGAGGTCTGTTTTTAAGAAAAGTGTATTATTAGAAGGAAAACGAACAGATGAAATGTATATCATGGAATGTAAATGGAATTCGTGCCTGCGTAAAGAAAGGATTTCTTGATTTCTTCAAAGAAGCGGATGCAGATATTTTCTGTATTCAGGAAACGAAGATGCAGGAAGGACAATTAGATCTGGAGCTGGATGGATACGAACAGTACTGGAATTATGCCGTGAAGAAAGGTTATTCCGGAACGGCGGTATTTACAAAAGAAAGGCCCCTTGCTGTTACTTATGGCATGGCAATTGAAGAACACGATCAGGAAGGCCGTGTGATTACACTGGAGTATGAGGATTTTTATTTTGTGACAGTGTATACGCCGAATTCACAGAGCGAACTGGCAAGACTGGATTACAGAATGACATGGGAAGATGATTTTCTCGCTTATCTGAAAGGGCTGGAAGAGAAGAAACCAGTGGTTTTCTGTGGGGATCTGAATGTTGCACACAAAGAGATCGACTTGAAGAATCCAAAGACAAACCGTAAGAATGCCGGATTTACAGATGAAGAACGTGGAAAATTCACAGACCTTCTTGCAGCAGGATTTACAGATACATTCCGTTATCTGTATCCGGATGTGGAAGGAATTTATTCTTGGTGGTCTTACCGTTTCAGCGCAAGGGCAAAGAATGCAGGATGGAGAATTGACTATTTCTGCGTATCGGACTGCCTGAAGGATAAGGTTGAAGATGCGAAGATCCTGACCGACGTTATGGGATCGGATCATTGCCCGATCGAACTGGACATTGCATTATAGTGAAGAGAGGAAGAGACGGATGGATAGTCGTGTATCTGTAATCAGCATTATTATAAAAGATGAAGAGGCAGCAGTAACGGTGAATGAACTGCTTCACGAATTTAGAAATTATATTGTCGGAAGAATGGGCATTCCGTACCGGCAGAGAGAAGTGTCGATCATCAGTGTGGTGCTGGACGCGCCGGGAGATGTGACAAGCTCTCTTTCCGGAAAACTTGGAATGTTAAAAGGAGTCAGTGCAAAGACACTGACTGCAAAGTTGTAAACGCGACGATTTGAAAATTAGAAATATTTAGAATGCAGTGATGGAATAATAAAAAGAGCGGAATCACCGGCTATAGCCGGTTGATTCCGCTTTGTAATTCGTCTGCCCATTTCTGAAGATTGTATGTACGTCCGCCAAATAATTTTAAGATGACACCGGTTGGGTGTTCATGCCCGGCAAATGCATTTGCTTCGTCTGTATCGACGTGCATGGCGAGTGCAAAGTCCGGGTGTACACGGACAACAACATCAGCAAAGATCAGAGAGCGTTCAAAACTCTCCATAATGACGAACACTTCATCTTTGTCTTTGACATTTAACTGGACTGCCTGCACTGGAGTCATGTGAATATGGCGCTTTGCAACAATCACACCGTGATCGAGTTCAATCTCACCGGCAGGACCGAGCAGCGTGCAGCCGGGTGTGCCCTTCGTATCGCCGGATTGACGGATGATGCCCGGAATGCCGAGCTTTCGTGAATCAGTCATGGAAATCTCCACCTGTGTCTCATTACGGAAAGGTCCAAGCAGAGCAACATTTTCAAATGTTCCTTTCGGACCTTTGATCGTAACGCGTTCTTCACAGGCATACTGACCAGGCTGGCTCAGATCTACCCGGTGGGTGAGCGCTTTCCCTTTCCCAAATAAGTGTTCAAAATCTTCCTGGCACATATGGATGTGTCTTGCGCTTGTTTCGATTGGTATTGCAAGTCCCATAGTATCTGAGCCTCCTTCTATTATCTGCATTAATTTTTATTCATAGCCATTTTCTGAAAACCTTATTGGAAACATTGTAACAGAGTGCGTTCGGTTTTTCAATCAAAAGTATCAACAATGACATTTTTCGTTGACAAAGAGGGCTTTTTTTTCTATAATTTTTAACAAGGTAAAGCAATGGCGTTTTCATTTAAGGCATGAGAACGCCCATTTTTACATACAGCAGTAAATGCAGGAGGTGCATATAATGAATAATTATACGCGTGAAGATATTTTACAGATGGTAGAAGAAGAGGATGTGGGATTCATCCGGCTGCAGTTTACCGATATTTTCGGAACATTGAAAAATGTAGCGATCACTACCAGCCAGTTGGAGAAGGCGCTGAATAACCAGTGCATGTTTGACGGCTCTTCCATTGAAGGCTTTGCAAGGGTGGAAGATTCGGATATGTATCTTTATCCGGATCTGAATACATTTGAGATTTTTCCGTGGAGGCCGCAGCAGGGTAAAGTTGCAAGACTGATCTGCGAGGTGCATAAAGCAGACGGAACACCATTTGAGAGCGATCCGAGATATGTACTGAAGAAAGTGATCGAAGAGGCAAAAGAGATGGGATATCAGTTTAACGTCGGGCCGGAATGTGAATTTTTCTTATTCCATATGGATGATGACAGTGTACCGACAACGATTTCCCATGAGCAAGCCACATATTTTGACCTTGGACCATTAGATTTCGGCGAAAATGCGAGACGTGACATGGTATTGACAATGGAGGATATGGGATTTGTCATTGAGGCATCTCACCACGAGATGTCGCCGGCACAGCATGAGATTGATTTCCAATATGACGAGGCGTTGTCTGCGGCAGACAATATCATGACATTCAAACTGGTTGTCAAGACGATTGCCAAGAGACACGGTCTGCATGCATCCTTTATGCCAAAACCGAAGTACGGAGAGAATGGTTCCGGCATGCATACGAACATGTCATTAAGCCGGGATGGTGTGAATGTATTTTCAGACAGTTCAGATGAGAAAGGGCTGAGTAAAGAAGCTTATTATTTCATCGGTGGAATTATGAAACATATCAAAGCGCTGACCTTTATTACGAATCCGATCGTGAATTCATATAAGCGTCTTGTGCCGGGATTTGAAGCACCGGTATATATTGCATGGTCAGCTAAGAACAGAACGCCATTGATCCGGATCCCGACGGCGCCGGAGGGTGAGGAGAGAATCGAGCTTCGCAGTCCTGATCCGTCAGCCAATCCATATCTGGCATTTGCAGTATGCCTTGCCGCTGGACTGGACGGAATCCGCAATAAGATCATGCCGCCAAAAAGCATTGACTGCAATATTTTTGAGATGACGGAAGAAGAGCGGGCGGCAGCTGGTGTAGAACTTCTGCCGAGAACGCTTCTGGAAGCAGCACAGGCATTTGAAGAGGACACTTACATTAAAAATGTGCTTGGCGATGATCTGACGGAAAAATATATCAAAGTGAAGACGGAAGAGTACATGAATTATCGTAATCAGGTGACAGACTGGGAAATCGCAAAGTACCTGCATGTCATTTAGGCACCCTTAGTAAGAATAAAAATGAGACGACTAAAGGAGGTGTCAGCATGATAGGTATTATTGTAGTATTTCCAAAGAAGGAAAATGCAATTAATATCCGGAATCTGCTGGTGCGAAATGGAGTAAATGTTACCGGAGTGGCGACAACGGGGGCACAGGCAATGCATTATGCGGATACTGTGGATGAAGGAATTGTCGTGTGTGGTTACAAATTAAAAGATATGATGTATACGGATCTCAGAGAATATCTTCCGGAAAATTTTGATATGCTGCTTGTTGCGTCGCAGGATAAATGGAGTGACGGACTGGTGCGGGGCGTGATGGGATTGTCGATGCCGATTAAAGTGTATGATCTGATGAATACGATCGAGATGATGCTGACCGATATTGACAGGCGCAGACGGAAGCGCAAGAAGCAGTTAAAAAACCGTGATCCGAAGCAGCAAGAGACAGTCAGAAAGGCAAAAGAACTGCTGATGGCACGTAACAATATGACGGAAGAAGAGGCACACAGATATTTGCAGAAAAGCAGTATGGACAGTGGAACGAACATGGTAGAGACAGCAGAGATGGTATTGAGCATTATGTCAGAGTAGAGGAGATATAGAAGATGAAATTTACAAAAATGCAGGGATTGGGCAATGATTATGTCTATGTAAACTGCTTGAGAGAAACAATTAAGAATCCGGCGGAAGTATCGAAGTTTGTCAGTGACAGACATTTTGGAATCGGTTCGGACGGGTTGATTATGATCTGTCCGTCCAAGGTGGCAGATTTTGAAATGCAGATGTATAATGCAGATGGTTCCAGAGGTGAAATGTGCGGAAATGGCATCCGCTGTGTTGCTAAATATGTATATGATTACGGTCTTACCGATAAGACGAGCATTTCCGTGGAGACACTTGGCGGGATCAAATACTTGGATCTGACTGTGGAAGATGGCAAAGTAAGCCTTGTGAAAGTTGATATGGGAAGTCCGCGCCTTGCGCCATCCCAGATTCCGATCGTGCCGGAGAATCCGGAAGATACAAGAATCATTGATGCCCCGCTTGAAGTAGAGGGAAAGATATATTATATGACAGGAGTTTCCATGGGCAATCCGCATACAGTGGTTTATGTAGACGATGTAAAAGGATTGGATCTTTTGAAAATAGGTCCGTCTTTTGAAAATCATAAACGGTTCCCGGAGCGTATCAATACAGAATTTGCACATGTACTGGACCGTAAAACGGTAGAGATGCGTGTGTGGGAGCGTGGTTCCGGTGAAACACTTGCCTGTGGAACAGGTGCTTGTGCTGTTGCAGTAGCCAGCATTTTAAACGGGTTGACAGAGGATCGGGTAACCGTAAAACTACTGGGAGGCGATCTGCTCATTGAATGGGATAAAGAAGCAGATAAAGTCTATATGACCGGACCTGCAAAGGTTGTATTTGACGGAGAGATCGATCTTACAGATATTGATGTATAATGCGTCACACATTGAATTCCAGAAACAACAAAACAATCAGTAAAGTCATAAACAGGAGGAAGAAAGATGTTTAAAGTAAATGAAGATTATTTAAAACTGCCGGGAAGCTATTTATTTTCCACAATTGGAAAGAAAGTACGTGCTTATCAGGAAGAGAATCCGGACAAGAGCATTATCCGTCTTGGAATCGGTGATGTTACACAGCCACTGGCACCGGCAATCATTGACAGCCTGCACAGTGCAGTAGACGAGATGGCACATGCGGAGACATTCCACGGGTATGCACCGGATCTGGGATATGAATTTTTGAGAAGTGCAATGGCAAAGAACGATTATCAGGATAAAGGATGTGATATCAAAGCAGACGAGATCTTCATTTCTGACGGAGCAAAATGTGACTCCGGTAACATTCAGGAAATCTTTGCCAAAGACAATAAGATCGCCGTATGTGATCCGGTATATCCGGTTTATGTAGATACAAACGTTATGGCAGGACGTACAGGAACTTACGATGCGAAGACAGAGACATGGAGCGATGTCATTTACATGCCATGTACAAAAGAGACGAATTTTGCACCGGAACTGCCGAAAGAAACTCCGGATATTATTTATCTGTGTTTCCCGAATAATCCGACAGGATCTACCATTACAAAAGCACAGTTACAGGAATGGGTAGATTATGCCAATAAAGTCGGAGCAGTCATTATCTATGATGCTGCTTATGAAGCATATATTTCCGAGGACGATGTACCGCACAGCATTTATGAGTGTGAAGGTGCAAGAACCTGCGCGATCGAGCTTAGAAGTTTCTCAAAGAATGCAGGATTTACAGGTGTCAGACTTGGCGCAACGGTGATTCCAAAAGATCTGAAATCCGGAGATGTAATGTTGCATTCTCTCTGGGCAAGAAGACATGGAACGAAGTACAACGGAGCACCGTATATCGTACAGAGGGCCGGAGAAGCTGTATATTCTGAGGCTGGTAAAGCACAGTTAAAAGAGCAGATTGCCTACTATATGAAGAATGCAAAAACGATTAAAGAAGGCCTAAGAGATGCCGGATATAACGTATCCGGTGGTGTAAATGCACCGTATATCTGGCTGGAAGTTCCACAGGGAATGACATCCTGGGATTTCTTTGATCATCTGTTAAAGGATGCCGGTGTTGTAGGAACTCCGGGATCAGGATTCGGACCGAGCGGAGAAGGATATTTCCGTCTGACAGCATTTGGCTCTTATGAAAATACAGTGGCAGCCATTGAAAGAATTAAGAAGATGGGCTAATTTATTATGTTATATACAATACCGGATTATTACCGGCAGTTTCACTGCGTTGCCGGAGCCTGTGAAGATACATGCTGCGCAGGATGGCAGATCGTAGCGGATAAGCCGGCACTCAGGCAATATAAAAAAGTAACAGGAGAATACCGAAAGGAGATTCGTGCCGGTGTGGACTGGAAAGAAGGCACTTTCCGGCAGGATGAGGAGAAAAGGTGTTATTTCCTGAATGAGGATAATCTCTGCAATATGTACACAGCACTTGGTGAAAAGGCATTGTGTAAGACTTGCAGGCGTTATCCAAGGCATATTGAAGAATTTGAGGGCGTCAGGGAAATGACGCTCTCTGTGTCATGCCCGGAAGTGGCAAAAATCCTGCTGCAAAGAAAAGAACCGGTGCAGTTTCTGATTCATGAAGATGAGAAAGAAGAGTGCTGGGATGATGCATTTGATCCATTTTTATATTCGCTTCTGGCAGATGCAAGAACAATGATGATACAGATCCTGCAGAACCGCGAACTGTCATTAAATCTGCGCACCGGACTTGTGCTTGCAATCGCCCATGACCTGCAGATTCGGATTCAGAAGCAGGAAATATTTGACGGAGAGATGGTACTGGAAAAATACCGGACAGAAAAAGCGATGGATTATATAAAGGGACAGATCGCTAAGCTTTATACAGAAGAAGAGAAGCATAGGTTCTATGAATTTATGACAGAAACTTTCCGGGATCAGTACCGGTTAGAGAGACTTCGGGATGACTGGGAACCACATCTTCTGGAAGCAGAACAGTGGCTGTATGGAAAAGGTGAGGCTCACTATTATGAGCTTAGAAATGCGTTCGAAGGATGGATGGCGGAGAAGATGTCGGAATTCGAGGTACAGAAAGAACAACTTCTTGTGTATTTCTTAAGTACTTATCTGTGTGGTGCGGTTTATGATGGACACGCATATTCCAAGGTGCAGATGGCGGTTGTAAGTGTACTGCTTATGCAGGAAATTCTGATGGCGCAGTGGATAAAGAATGAAAAAGAGTTGTATTTTGAAGATCTTGTTGATACGGTATACCGTTTTTCAAGAGAGCTGGAACATTCTGATCTGAATCTCAACCTGATGGAGCGCTTGATGAGTGAAAGATCGGTGCCGTGGTTTGCAAAGAAAGCTGCGGAAGAATAGCGGATAAATAAGGTTAGGAAGATAAGTGAAATGATAAATTGTTTATTTGTAGGTTTAGGTGGATTTATCGGAGCAGTCTGCCGTTATCTGATCGGTCTGCTTCCGGTTCAAAGTGAGAGTGGATTTCCATATAAGACGTTTTTGATTAATGTGGCAGGAGCTTTCCTGATCGGCTGCATTGCAACTTATGCAGGAAAGCATCCGTCAGTGAATCCGCAGCTTGTGTTATTTCTGAAAGTTGGAATCTGCGGAGGATTTACGACATTTTCTACGTTTGCTTTTGAAACAATGGATCTGTTTCAGAGTGGACACACAGCGACAGCACTTGTATATGCCGTGCTGAGTGTAGTATCAGGCGTTCTGGCTGTGTTTGCCTCCCAGTTTTTGCTTCACTAGGAAGAAGAGACCGAGGAAAGATACAAGCAGTTCGGAGATCGGAAATGACATCCAGACACCGGTCATACCGAGAATATTTGCAAGTAATATAGATAACGGAACGATGATGAGCAGTCCGCGAGCCAGGGAAATGACCTGTGCCGGGACTGCTTTTTCAATAGATGTAAAGTAAAAGGAAAGCACGATATTGAATCCGGCAAACAGGATGCCGGCAAAATAAATGCGAAGTCCTTTTACGGCGATCTGCTGCAGAAGCGGGTTCTGTTCACTGTTAAATGCAGTGGTGATACCATCTGCGCCAAATAAAATTCCTGCATAAATAGTAATAGAAAGTGCCGCCATCAGAAAAAGTCCGTAGCGTCTGTATTGTAATGCATGCTGCCGTTCGCCGCGTCCATAGGCATGACTGATAAGTGGTTGGGTTCCCTGTCCGATACCAGTGAAAATGGCGATGACGACGAGAATGAGATTCGCAATCACACCATAGGCTGCAACAGCCGTATTTCCTCCAAGGCGCAGCATTAACATATTAAATACGATCATAACAACACCGGATGAAACTTCAGTTACGAGGGAAGAAAAACCAAGTGCAAGTGTCGAACCTGTAAGTGAAGCGGACAGTCCGGTACGGACAAGATGAAATTGATTTTTCCTGCGAATACGGTAAATGGACTGGATGAGCATACCGAAGAGTGGAGAACATCCGGTTGCAAGTACCGCTCCGAAGATTCCCATATGAAGCGGAAAAATAAAAATATAATCAAAAAGGATGTTGGCAAGGCTGCCACCGACCATTGCATACATGGCGAGATGTGGAGCACCGTCATTGCGAACGAATGCCAGAAACACTTCATTAAATATAAATGCCGGAGCAAAGAGAAGAATGATACGCAGATAGGTATACGTCATATCAAAGACTTCTGCATTGGCTCCAAGGATTTTTGCCAGGGGAGCAGCAAAAATAAGTCCCACACAGAAGAAAAATGTGGAAAATAATGCGGCAAGAAGAATCGTATGTGTAAAAATCTTATTTGCATGGGCTGTCTTTCCCTGACTTTTGCTTACCGTATAGCGTGTTGCTCCGCCAAGACCGAGCATGAGTGCGCAGCCGTGAAGAAAATTATAGGCAGGAACTGCAAGGTTCAAAGCAGTCAGACCATCAGCACCGACACCATTTGCGATAAAGAAAGTGTCAGCCAGTATATAGAGTGAAATTCCGAACATGCCAAGCACATTCAGACTGGCATAGCGGATAAACTGTCCGAAGATAGTAGGTGAAGTTTTAGTTACCTGCATAGTAATGTCCTTTCTGGTTAAATTACGGAAGTATGTATATCGTTCATTTTTGTGAATGTTTATAATGTTTATATTATATGTGTATATTATATGTGTATATGTTCCTGCGGATTGCTCGTATTCTATACGTTTACAATCCACAAGAGTATAACAGAACAAAAATTTATTGTCCAGAAGATTACACGGAGAAGAACTTGTAAATGAAACAGCAGTAAATTATAATGATATCAGAGTTAAAAGATCTGAACCCATGTGAGCTTATATATAAGCGGGACAGGATCTCCCGGAAAGCGAGGAGTCAGCTTATGAAAATGAGAAAATGGATAATATCTGTACTGGCAGTGCTTCTTGTAATTGCGCTGGCAGGATGCGCGACAAAAGAAGAAAAAGCGAAACCAAAAAAAGCGCCAGAACCACTGGTGATCAATACAAAAGATAAGAAAAAAGATTACAGTGACAAAGAAGCAAAAGCGGAACAGGCGAAGAAGGAACGTGCAAAGAAAAAGCAGGAAAAAAAGCGCCAGAGGAATGGTAAACTTGTAGTGATCGATGCAGGGCATCAGGCGCGTGGCAACAATGAACAGGAGCCGGTGGGACCGGGAGCATCTCAGACAAAAGCTAAAGTTGCATCGGGAACAAGTGGTGTTTCCACAGGAAAACCAGAGTATCAGTTAACTTTAGAAGTTTCAAAGAAACTAAAAAATATACTGGAAGTGCGTGGGTATCATGTGAAGATGGTGCGCACAACGAATGATGTAAATATTTCCAATGCGGAGCGTGCAGAGGTGGCGAACAATGCGAATGCAGATGCATTTATCCGTGTCCATGCAAACGGAGCAGAGAACAGCAGTGCGAATGGAATGATGACGATCTGTCAGACGGCATCTAATCAATATAATGGCAGTCTGTATAAGCAGAGCAAGGCATTATCAGAAGCAGTTCTGGACGGTGCAGTGAAAGCAACCGGAGCAAAGAGAGAACGAGTATGGGAGACAGATTCCATGAGCGGTGTAAACTGGGCAAAAGTGCCTGTGACGATAGTTGAGATTGGATATATGACGAATCCGGCGGAAGATCAGAAGATGTCTCAGGCAGACTATCAGAAGAAGATTGCCTCCGGGATTGCAGATGGGGTGGATCATTATTTCGGAAAATAACTGCAGAGATAAATTTGCAAAATATCTGTAAGATGGGTATAATGGGAAAGATTGTGAATACAGTCATTACAGAGTAAAAACAAGGAATGAACAGGCAGGAGGAAGCGGAAAAATGGGAGCATTATTTTTCGATATAGATGATACACTCTTAAGTGGTATTACGAAGAAAGTTCCGGAGAGTGCACTGGAGGGAATCCGGAAAGTCAAAGAGAATGGGCATAAAGTACTGATTAATACAGGGCGGACGATATGCAGCGTTCCGCCGATTATTAAAAAGCTTGATGTAGATGGATTTTTATGTGGATGCGGAACCTATCTGATTTATAGGAATGAGGTGCTTTTTGAGAGCCATATACCTATTGAAGAAGGAAATCGTTATATAGATCTGATGAAACAGTATCACATTGAAGGATTTCTGGAAGGAACGGATGACATGTATTTCTCAGAACGGGTAAGTCAGTGTGAACCCGTGGAAAGTACACGGAGATATATGGCGTCCATGGGGCTTGGCAGAGAGACAAGCATGGAGAAGAAGAATTTTGAATACGATAAATTATTGATCCATATTAATAAGAAAGATCCGAACTGCAGATATCAGGAATTTTTTGCATCGATTGAAGATGGCATAGATATCATTGATCGATTAAATGGGATGTATGAACTGGTGCAGAAAGGATATTCCAAAGCAACAGCGATTGAATTTATGAGACAGCATCTGGGACTTACGAAGGACGAGGTGTATGTGTTCGGCGATAGCAGCAACGATCAGTCTATGTTTGAATATGCAAAACATTCCATTGCAATGAAGAAGCACGATCCGGTGTTAGATCCATATACAGAGTATGTGACAGATACCGTTGAAAATGATGGTGTATACAAAGCAATGCAGCATTATGGTCTGATTTAAAGAAATAAAGAAGCAGATACTTGTAAAGGATGTATGAAGCATACCGGAGAATGGAAAATTATGGTCTGATTTAAAGAAATAAAGAAGCATATAGTAGAAAGAAGGGTGAAAACGTGGGTGAGCGTTTGACAGAAAGTGATGTAGCCAAGATCAAAGAAGAGATTGAATACCGCAAACTGGTTGTGCGTAAGAAAGAACTGGAAGCGGTAAAAGAGGCAAGAGCACAGGGAGATCTGAGTGAGAATTTTGAATACAAGGCAGCAAAGCAGGACAAGAACCGGAATGAAAGCCGTATCCGTTATCTGGAACGTATGCTCAAACATGCACAGATTGTTTCTGATGAGTCGAAAGCGGATGAAGTCGGCATTAATAATACAGTAGAAGTATATTTTGAAGAGGATGATGAGACAGAGACTTACCGGCTTGTGACAAGTGTGCGTGGCAATTCGCTGCAGGGACTGATCAGTATTGAATCACCGCTTGGAAAAGCGATTCAGGGACATAAAATTGGTGACCGTGTGTTTGTAAATACGAACGGTAATGCCGGTTATTATATCAAGATCCAGAAGATTGAGAATACAACAGATGATTCGCAGGATTCGCTGAGAAAATATTAATATAAGCCATTTAACATGATGTTGGGGTTAAAAGATGCCATACGAATTGTTCCGTACTTCGTAATTTTAGGCTTTTGATCCTGACACCTTAACATATAAAGGAAAAGAGAGGGCAAAATATGAAACGAGAAAAATTCGGATCGCGTCTGGGATTCATTCTTGTATCTGCAGGATGTGCGATTGGTATTGGTAATGTATGGAAGTTTCCATACTTGTGTGGACAGATGGGAGGAGCAGCATTTATTCTGATTTATCTGGTATTCCTGTTGATCATGGGAGTGCCGGTTATGATCTGCGAGTTCGCCATCGGCCGCGGCAGTCATTTTAGTGTCGCCGCAGCATTTGAAAAACTGGAGCCGGAAGGAACAAGATGGCATATTTCCAAATGGATCGGCATTCTGGGAAGCTATCTGTTGATGATGTTTTATACGAGTGTAGGCGGATGGATGATGTATTACTGCTTCCGCAGCATACGTGGTGATTTTGTCGGAAACAGTGCAGAGGAAGTCGGTGCAAAATTCACAAAGATGCTTGCTGATGCGCCCAATATGACATTCTGGACGATACTGATCTGTGTGATCGGATTTGCAATCTGCTGGTTTGGTATTCAGAATGGAATTGAAAAAGTATCAAAAGTTATGATGTCGGTATTGATGGTACTGATGATCATTCTTGCAGTACATTCTGTTTTCTTAAAAGGAGCCGGAGCCGGAATCCGTTTTTATCTGATTCCGGATTTCCGGAAAATGGCAGAAATTGGAATTGGAAATGTTATTTTCGGGGCGATGAGTCAGGCGTTTTTTACATTATCAATTGGTATTGGTGCTATGATGATTTTCGGAAGTTATCTGGAACGTAACCGGAGCCTTGCAGGAGAAGCACTCAGCATTACAGGACTGGATACATTCGTTGCACTGATGGCAGGATTCATTATTATCCCTGCATGTTTTGCATTTGGCATTGAACCGGGTGCAGGTCCGAGTCTGATATTTATTACCATTCCGAATATTTTTTCGCAGATGCCTGGCGGACAGGTATGGGGAGCATTATTCTTCCTGTTTTTGACGTTTGCAGCATTTACAACGCTGGTAGCGGTATTTGAAAATATTATTTCTTTTGATATGGATCTGTTCCACTGGTCCAGAAAGAAAAGCGTAATTGTCAGTGCAATTTTGATTATTATACTGAGTATGCCATGTGTTCTTGGCTTCAATATTTTTTCTGGCATCCAGCCGTTAGGCGAAGGAAGTACAATTATGGATCTGGAAGATTTTATTGTTTCCAATAACTTCCTGCCACTTGGAAGTCTTGGCTATCTTCTCTTCTGTACGAGAGAGAATGGATGGGGCTGGGAGAAATTCCTGGAAGAAGCGAATACCGGAGAAGGAATCGGCTTCCCGAAGGGATTAAAAGGCTATGTAGGCTACGTGATTCCACTTCTTATCATCATTATTTATCTGAAAGGATATTATGATAAATTCAGCCCGCTTGGTACAACAGCACTTGTAATCTGGATGGCAGTAGCTGTTCTGCTTCTTGGATTCGTGCTTTACTGTGCAGGTGGGAAAAAGAAAAGAATAAATAGAAATTAAAAGGTTTCTAATGAAATAATTTTACATAAAAGGAGGGCAACATATGAAATACCAGATTGTAGGCGATACCTTGCCGGCAGTTATCTGTCAGTTAGAACCTGGCGAGAAGATGATCACGGAAGGTGGCGGAATGTCCTGGATGTCTCCGAATATGCTTATGGAGACAACATCGAATGGCGGTATTGGGAGTATGATAGGAAGAATGTTTTCCGGCGAGAAGGCATTTCAGAATGTTTATACTGCACAGGGAGGAGAAGGAATGATCGCATTTGCATCCTGCTTCCCGGGATCGATTCGTGCATTTGAAATCGCACCGGGACAGGAAATGATTTTACAGAAAAGTGCATTTTTGGCAGGCGAAGTCGGTATTGAAATGTCGGTATTCTTCAACAAAAAACTGGGAACCGGCTTTTTCGGTGGTGAAGGCTTTATCATGCAGAGGATCAGCGGACAGGGAACCGTATTTGCAGAATTTGACGGACATGTCGTGGAGTATGAACTTGCACCGGGACAGGAGATTGTTGTAGATACCGGCCATCTGGCTGCAATGACAGCAAGCTGCCAGATGGACATTCGGAGTGTGCCGGGCGTTAAGAATATGCTGTTTGGAGGCGAGGGCATATTTAATACAATTATTACCGGACCGGGACGTGTATGGTTACAGACTATGCCGATTAGTAATGTGGCAGGTGTATTGAGACCGTATATGCCGAGCGGAGATTAAAGTGAATGAAGAAACTTTTCTGTTACGGGGGACGGGGCTTTTTAAAAAAACCCCCGTCCCCCTTTAACGTTTTCACAAAATAAACATATCTTTTCCACATTTTCTTCAAGCTTTCTTCTTATACTGTTACAAATATTGAACAGTATAAGGAGGATATGTATTTTGATCGAAGTGAAAAATCTGATCAAATGCTATGGAAAGCATCTGGCTGTAGATAACTTAAGCTTCACGGTACAGGAAGGGCAGATCTATGGCTTCCTGGGACCGAACGGAGCCGGAAAATCTACGACTATGAATATTATGACGGGATATCTTGGCGCTACAAAAGGAGAGGTGCTGATCAACGGGCATGACATTTTAAAAGAGCCGGAAGAAGCAAAAAGCTGTATCGGATATCTGCCGGAGCAGCCACCGCTTTATATGGAAATGACAGTTCTTGAATATCTGACGTTCGCAGCGGAGCTTAAGAAAATTCCGAAGGCGGAAAGAGAATCACAGATTCTGCGCGTAATGAGACTTACGAAATTAGATCCGGTAAAAGAACGGCTCATTCACAATTTATCCAAAGGATATAAACAGAGAGTTGGTCTGGCACAGGCAATTTTAGGATTCCCGGAGATCATCATTCTGGATGAGCCTACCGTTGGTCTTGATCCGAAACAGATTATTGAGATCCGTGAACTGATCCGTACGTTGGCAAAGAAACATACGATAATTTTAAGTTCCCACATTCTGGCGGAAATCCGTGAAGTGTGCGATCATATTATGATCATTGCAGGCGGACACCTGGTGGCAAGTGATACACCGGAGAATCTGGAAAATCTGATGAGCGGCACCGGACATGTTGCGCTGGAGACAAAAGCTTCCAAGGAGCAGATGGAAGTGGTTTTAAAATCTGTTCCGGAGATCAGCTCTGTAAAATATGAAGAAACGGATGAGCATACAACACTGGCTTATATAGAGAGCAAAGACGGTACAGATCTGCGGGAGAAACTTTTCTATACATTTGCAGATGCAAGGATTCCGCTCCTTACACTAAGGCTGAACAAATCATCTCTGGAGGATATCTTCCTTGAGTTGACACAGGGTGGTAAAAAACAGAAAGAGGCAGAGAAAAAATTAGCCGGTAAGGAGGAACAGAAGTAATGAGTGCAATTTATAAAAGAGAGTTGAAATCATACTTTCATTCGATGATCGGCTATGTATTTATTGCATTTCTGATCGCATTTACAGGAGTTTATTTTATGGCATATAACCTGAATTATGGATATCCATATTTCTCTTATGTGCTGTCCGGAGTTCTGATCGTATTTGTTATTGCAATTCCGGTGCTCACAATGAGAAGTTTTGCCGAAGAACGCAAAAGCCGTACAGACCAGATGCTATTAACAGCTCCGGTCAGCCTGTTTCAGGTCGTTATGGGAAAATATCTTGCAATGGTAACAATTCTGGCAATTCCATGTGCAGTATATCTGATTTTCCCACTGATCATTAAGTCGCAGGGAACGGCATATATACTGGCAGATGATATGGCGATTCTCGTATTTTTCCTGCTGGGCTGCACGTACATATCTGTCGGAATGTTTGTTTCGGCACTGACAGAGAGCCAGATTATTGCAGCGATTGGTTCGGTTGGAATCCTGCTTCTTCAATATCTGTGGAACGGAATTATGGATCTTCTTCCGACTTCTGCAGTCACAAATGTGATTGGAATCGGCGTGCTTTTAACACTGATTGTTCTTGCTATCTGGCATATGACAAAAAATATTGTGATCGCCGGAGGTCTGGAAGTGATCGTACTTGCTGGATGTGGGATTACTTACGCAGTAAAGTCAAGCATTTTTGAAAGCGCATTAAATACATTTTTCAGTAAATTTTATCTGGCAGGAACTCTTGATGACATTGTTTCCAATCATCTGGTAGATGTAAGTGGAATCATTATGTATTTTTCGCTTACAGCTGTTTTCATTTTCCTTACGATGCAGATGATACAGAAAAGACGTTGGAGTTAGGAGGGCAATATGTTAGAAAAAATAAAAAATACATTTAAAAATGTATCTTCCAGAAACGGAAGTTACAGTGTCGGAATGATTGCACTGGTTGTAGCAATTGTTGTCGTCGTAAATCTGATTGCGGGACAATTGCCTGAAAATGTAAAAAGCATTGATGTCAGTGATAAGAAAATCTATCAGATTTCAAAAACGAGTAAAAAGATCCTGAACAAACTAGATTCAGACATTACATTTACAGTCTATGCACAGAAAAAATCTACCGATGACAGAATCAAAGCGTTTCTGAAAAAATATGCAGCGCTTTCAGATAAGATTACTGTGAAATGGGTAGATCCGGTACTGCATCCGGGAGAATTGACAAAAAATAATGTGGAAGAGAATATGATTCTTGTATCGGATAAGAAAACGAAAAAGACAACGACGGTTTCGTTCAGTGACATCATTGTGACGGATGAGTATTCCTATTATACAACCGGCAGCAGTACGGAGTCTGAGTTTGACGGAGAAGGACAGCTTACCAGTGCAGTCAATTATGTGACAAGCGATACGCAGAAAAAGATTTACTACACGACCGGACATGGAGAAGGAACATTTTCTACATCGATTACAGACCTTCTTGGAAAGAGTAACATTAAGCAGGAAGAACTGAATCTTGTTATGAAGAATAAAATACCGGATGACTGCGATTTGTTATTTATCTATGCGCCGACGAAAGATCTGACAAAAGATGAAGTAAAACTTCTGAACAATTACATGGACAATGGTGGGAAAATCTACGTTGTTCTCGGTGATGCGGATAAAGCACAGCCGAATCTTAAGAGTTTCCTGAAGAAATATGGTATTCAAGAAGTGAGCGGCTATATTGCAGATACACAGAGAAGCTATCAGGGAAATTATTATTATATTTTCCCGGAACTAACAGCGACAGGAAATCTGGCAAAAGGTTTAAGTTCAGACATGGTTCTGCTCGTCAATGCACATGGCCTGAAAGTCTCTGATCCGGAAGATGATACTGTGACAACAACAGAATTTATGAAAACATCATCTTCGGGTTATGCAATAAGTGACAATGATCAGAAGCAGGGAACATATACACTCGGAGTTGTAGCAGAAAAATCAAAAAATGGTTCCGATGATTCAGACGGAGAAACAGACAGTTCAGATATAGCAGATACCGGAAGACTGACTGTAGTGTCTTCCGACAGCCTGATCAATCCGGATGTTACAGATAATATGTCCACACTGGAAAATCTGGATCTGTTTATGAATACAGTCACAGCAAACTATGACGATGTAGAGAATGTTTCAATCAAGGGAAAGAGTCTGCAGGTTACATATAATACGGTACACCATGCCGGAATTATCAGCCTGTTCATTATATTTGGAATTCCTGTGCTAATCCTCGTATATGGATTCATACAGTGGTGGAAGAGAAGAAAAGCGTAAAAAGGATTTCAAAGAAAAGAGGACATGTATGAAACAGAAAAAGAGAATGTTACTGCTTGTAGGAATTCTGGTTGTCCTTTGCGGCGCATATGGCGGAATCAAGGCATGGAACCATCAGATGAAGACGCAGAAGGCGGCAAAGAAAAAAGCACAGACCGTGCAGATCATAGATGCAGATGACCTGACAAAGATCAGTTATAAAAAAGGAAATAAAAATATGACTTTTGTCAAGGAAAATGATACCTGGGCGTATGAAAAAGATAAGACCATCAAATTAACACAGAGTGCGGTTGAGCAGATTACAGGTACTGTGGAAAGTCTGACAGCAGAGCAGAAACTGGATGCTCCGGATGCGTTGGAGGATTATGGACTTGCGGATCCGGCATATAAAGTATCTTATGAGACAGCTTCCGGAGAAAAAGGAACGCTCGATATCGGTAATAATGTTGGAGAAGATTACTATGCGAAAATCGAAGAAGAAGATACAGTGTATACGATTGGAAGTACACTGGTAGAAAACTTACAGTTTCAGCTATCTTCCTTTGTGAGTCTGGATACTGTGCCGTCCATCAGCAGCGGCAATCTGAAAAAAGTTGCAGTTACGAAAAATGGAACGACAAAGACATACGATGATGAAGATGATCTGGCACAGCTTGCCGGAGGATTCGGAACGATTACGCTGACTGACTGTGCAGATTACCATGTGACAGATAAGACACTTGGCAAATATGGTCTGGAGATTGACAAACGGACAACAGCAACCGCTACATACAAAGATTCTTCATCCGGAAAGAAGAAAACGTACAGTGTTTACATTGGAAAAACAGACAAAGACGGAGAAAACCGGTATGTGATGCCGGAAAATTCAAAAATCGTATACAAAGTCAGCAAAGACATTATTACAAATATGATTACAGTCTCAGATTCAGATAATTAAATTTTACTGGAAAAAAGACGACCTTCTATTTATAATGTATATGATACCGGAGTCCTAAGGTCTTAAGCCACATGAGCTTGCTCATAATTGGGAAGATTGTGAGAGTGCGCAGCACGGAATAATCTACGGGTATCATATAGCTATGAGAAAATTATGGGAGGTATGTCTTGTGAGACACAATACACCGGACACGATTAAGCGTGCAGAGCGGTTTCAGATTATTTTAATAGGTGAAGGAATATTAGTCGGAGCAATCGCAGGACTGATTGTACTTTTGTACCGGATCTGCCTGGAATATGCGGGAAAATGGTTAAAGCAGATACTCGCATATGCGTCAGGCAATCCGGTGCGGATGGCAGGATGGTTTGCGTTGCTCCTTTTGCTTGCCTGGATCGTGGCAAAACTGGTACAGTTTGAGCCGATGATATCCGGAAGCGGAATCCCTCAGCTTGAGGGCGAGATGGTAGGAAAATTAGATCAGACCTGGTGGCGTGTGATGCCGGCAAAGTTCCTCGGCGGCTTCTTATGCCTGCTTGGAGGACTGGCACTTGGAAGAGAAGGCCCATCGATCCAGCTTGGCGCCATGGTAGGAAAAGGGGTATCCAGAGGGCTTGACAGAGGAAAGACCGAAGAGAAATTTTTATTGACCTGTGGAGCCAGTGCAGGCCTTTCGGCAGCGTTTCATGCACCTCTTGCAGGAGTCATGTTTTCACTGGAAGAAGTACATAAGAACTTTTCCGTATCGGTACTCGTATCCGTAATGTCTGCGTCGCTGACGGCAGATTTCTTATGTTCAAATGTGCTGGGAGTAAGTTCCGTGTTCCAGTTTGATATCTTGCATGCACTGCCAATTCATTCCTATGGAATGATAGTGGCACTTGGAGTGATACTTGGCGTGCTGGGTGCATTTTATAACTGGTTTACTTTGAAATCACAGGAAATCTATAATAAAGCTACGTTTTTACGACCGGAAGTGAAGGTCATGATCCCGTTCGTATGTGCCGGTATTCTTGGATTTACCGCCCCGGATCTTCTGGGAAGCGGACATGCTCTGATTGAATATCTTACAAACAGTGATGTGATGCTTAAGAGCGTTTTATTTCTCCTGATCGGAAGATTCATCTTCTCAGCAGTAAGTTTTGGATCAGGAGCACCGGGAGGCATTTTCTTCCCGTTACTTGTCATCGGAGGCTATATCGGAGGCGCTTTTGCAACGATCAGTGTGCAGTATTTCGGACTGAATCCAATGTATATCAATAACTTTGTACTTCTGGCAATGGCAGGATATTTTGCCGCAATTGTGCGGGCGCCTCTGACAGGGATTATTCTTATTTTTGAAATGACCGGTTCCTTAAGTCAGATGCTGTCGTTATCGGTTGTATCCATTGTGGCTTATGTTGTAGCAATACTGATGAAGTCAAAACCGATTTATGAAAGTCTGCTGGAGCGTCTCCTGCAAAAGCGCGGAGAGTCTGTGACGGATGAGACCGGCGAAAAGGTACTTGCGAACTTTGTTGTGAAACAGGGATCTTCGATTGAAGAAGAACTGATCCGGGATGTGAAATGGCCGGATAACTGTTTGCTTGTAGCAATACAGCGAGGTACAGATGAGATTATTCCGAAAGGAAAGACAAAACTTCAGGCAGGAGATTTGATTGTAACGATGACAGATGAACGTGATATGGGAGTCATACATGAGAAGATGGAGGCGCTTTGTCAGGAACGATTTTGAAATTTATTGATTTGTGATTTTGAAATTTATTGATTTGGTACTTGCAATTTAAAAAATCCTGTGCTACCATAGACATAGTTTTTAAACAACAAAGCGATGAAGGAGACTCTGTTCTTGTGGAATTAACAGGAAGGAAGCACCGCCGACTGAGAGTGCATCTGAAGGAAGCAGAACAATAGGGAACACTCCGGAGCAGATCTGTTGAACGTCGGCAGGAGATTACCGGATGTAGATTATTAGGCAGATACGTAAGGCACACGTTACGTGCAAGAGATAAGTTCAAAGGCGAGCTTAATGCGGGTGGTACCGCGGATAACAAGTTTATATCCGTCCCGGAATACAAGTATGTATTCTGGGACGTTTTTTAGTACCGGAGGTTCGAAAGAATCTCTTTTTTTATTTATCAAAAAGATTTTTAGTGATAAATAAAATGGCTCTGCGAGGACGCACACTATTTTACCAAAAAGGATACCAAGGGAGGTCTGAATGATGAAATTTATGACAGGAGTAAAGAAAAAAGAGACAAAAGAAATTACAGAGTTACTTACCGGATGCGCAGAAGGAGAGGTTGTAAAAATCAATGGAGCTGTTCATGTCATTCGTGATATGGGAACCGTAGCCTTTGTGATCCTTCGTAAAAGAGAAGGACTTCTGCAGTGTGTATATGAGAAAGAAACTGCAGAATTTGATATAAAAACGATCAAAGAGGCAGCAACACTGGAAGTGACAGGCGTTTTAAAGCAGAATGAGAAAGCACCAAACGGAATCGAGATTACAATGCAGAAAGTGGAAATTTTAAGTGAGCCGGAGGCAGAGATGATGCCGCTTGCAATTTCCAAATGGAAATTGAATACTTCACTGGAAGCAAAATTAAACTACCGCTCCATTGCCCTTAGAAATATCAGAGAGCGTGCAAAATTCCGAATTCAGGAAGGACTTACAAGAGCATTCCGCGATTTTCTTTACAGCCAGGAATTTACAGAGATCCATACACCGAAGATCGGAGCAAAAGGAGCTGAAGGAGGAGCGAATATTTTCAAGATGGAATATTTCCACAGACCTGCAGTGCTGGCACAGAGCCCGCAGTTTTACAAACAGATGATGGTAGGTGTATTTGACCGTGTATTCGAGACAGCACCGGTATTTCGTGCAGAAAAACACAACACAAAAAGACATTTAAATGAATATACCAGTCTTGATTTTGAGATGGGATATATTGATGGATTCGAAGATATCATGGCAATGGAAACCGGGTATTTACAGTATGCAATGAAACTTTTGCAGAAAGAATATGCGAAAGAACTGAAAATCCTTGGAGTAGAACTTCCGGATGTATCCAGAATCCCGGCAGTCCGTTTCCACGATATTAAAGAAATCGTATCGGAAAAATATGGACATAAGATGCGTAATCCGTTCGATTTAGAGCCGGAGGAGGAGCAGCTGATCGGAAAATATGCAAAAGAAGAGTGGGGCAGTGATTTTGTATTTGTAACTCATTATCCATCCAAAAAGCGTCCATTCTATGCAATGGATGATCCGGAAGATTCGAAATATACATTAAGTTTTGACCTGTTGTTTAAAGGACTTGAGATTACAACAGGCGGTCAGAGAATCCATGATTATCAGAAACTGATAGAAAAAATAGAAGCAAGAGGTATGGAGACAGATGGAATGGATCAGTATCTTGCAACCTTCAGACATGGAATGCCGCCACATGGTGGAATTGGAATCGGACTGGAACGACTGACGATGCAGCTCATCGGGGAAGACAATGTCCGCGAGACAACGCTATTTCCAAGAGATTTAAGCAGACTGGAACCATAAAGAAATAGAAAATAGAAAGATGAAAAGGGGACAAAATTATGGCAAATCAGATCACAGATGAGACAATCGAATATGTCGGAATACTGGCAAAGCTGGAATTAAGCGATGCAGAGAAGGAAGAAGCAAAAAAAGATATGGAAAAAATGCTGGATTACATTGATACATTAAATGAGCTGGATACAGACGGAGTAGAACCGATGTCCCATGTATTTCCGGTGCATAACGTATTCCGTGAGGATGTTGTGACAAATGGTGACGGAAGCGCAGATACGCTTGCCAATGCACCACTTGCAAAAGACCAGAGCTTTAAAGTACCAAAGACAATCGGATAGTTTTCTGAAAAGAAAAAAGAGAGGAGAACGAAGGCATGGATATCACAAGTATGACAGCCGTTGAGATCGGAAAGAAAATAAAGGCAAAAGAAATAACAGTGGCAGATGCAGTAGAAGCAGCCATTGCACAGATAGAACGCGTGGAAGAGAATGTACATAGTTTTGTGCGGATTGATAAAGAAGGTGCAAGAAAACGTGCAGAAGAAGTACAGAAAATGATTAATAACGGTACACTTACCGGACCATTAGCCGGTGTTCCGGTGGCGATCAAAGATAATTTATGTACGAAGGGTGTGGAGACGACCTGCAGCTCTAAGATTCTGGAAGGTTTCAAACCAACCTTTACAGCGGAAGCAGTTGTAAATCTGGAAAAAGCAGGAGCTGTAATCCTTGGAAAGACAAATATGGATGAATTTGCCATGGGAAGTACGACAGAGACTTCTTATTATGGAGAAACAAAGAATCCATGGAATCTGGAACATGTTCCGGGCGGTTCATCAGGAGGTTCCTGTGCTGCAGTTGCGGCAGGAGAATGTGCATATGCACTTGGATCTGATACAGGAGGTTCCATCCGTCAGCCAAGTTCTTTCTGTGGAGTTGTTGGAATCAAGCCAACCTATGGAACGGTATCCCGTTATGGACTGATCGCATATGGCTCTTCGCTGGATCAGATTGGACCGATCGCAAAAGACGTCACAGACTGTGCGACAATTCTGGAGACCATTGCCTCTCATGACAGCAAAGATAGTACTTCTATCGCAAGAGAATCGTATGATTTCACAGAAGGACTGGTTGCTGAGGTAAAAGAAATGAAGATTGGCGTGCCGAGAGATTATTTCACAGAAGGTCTGGATCAGGAAGTCAAAGAACAGATTTTAAAAGCGGTCAAAGTGCTGGAAGAAAAAGGTGCGGTTGTGGAAGAATTTGACTTAAGCCTTGTACAGTATGCAATTCCGGCTTATTACGTCATTGCATCTGCAGAAGCAAGCTCGAACTTATCCCGGTTTGATGGTGTGAAATACGGATACCGTACTTCGGAATATGAAGGACTTCACAATATGTATAAAAAGACAAGATCCGAAGGCTTCGGACCGGAAGTAAAACGCAGAATTATGCTTGGATCATTTGTATTAAGTTCCGGATATTATGATGCTTATTATTTGAAAGCACTCCGGACAAAGGCGCTGATCAAAAAAGCATTTGACAAAGCATTTGCATCTTATGATGCGATCATTGCACCGGCAGCACCGACAACAGCACCGAAACTTGGAGAGAGCCTAAGTGATCCTTTGAAAATGTATCTGGGAGATATTTACACGATCGCAGTCAATCTGGCAGGACTTCCGGGAATTACGATTCCGGTCGGAAAAGATTCAAAAGGTCTTCCGGTTGGTATGCAGATCATCGGAGACTGTTTCCAGGAAAAGAAAATCATCCGTGCAGCCTATACATTTGAACAGACAAAATCATATGAGGCACCGGAACTTGCGAAAGGAGACAGATAGAGATGGCAAAACAATATGAAACAGTCATTGGACTGGAGGTTCACGTAGAACTTGCAACGAAAACAAAAATCTTCTGCTCCTGCAGTACACAGTTTGGAGGAGCACCAAATACACATACCTGTCCGGTCTGCACCGGTATGCCGGGATCTCTTCCGGTTCTGAATAAGCAGGTTGTTGAATATGCAATGGCAATCGGACTTGCAACAAACTGTGATATTACCCAGGTATGCAAATTTGACCGCAAAAATTATTTTTACCCGGACAACCCACAGAACTATCAGATTTCCCAGCTGTATCTTCCAATTGCAAGAAATGGATATGTTGAGATCGAAGGGGCAGGACAGAAGAAAAAAGTCCGTATCCATGAAATGCATATGGAGGAAGATGCCGGAAAACTGATCCACGATGAATGGGATGACACGTCACTGGTTGATTACAACCGAAGTGGTGTACCACTTGTGGAAATCGTATCGGAACCGGATATGCGCTCAGCGGATGAAGTGATTGCTTATCTGGAAAAACTGCGTACCATCGTACAGTATCTTGGCGCATCTGACTGTAAATTACAGGAAGGATCCATGAGAGCGGACGTCAACTTATCGGTGCGGGAAGTTGGTGCAGCAGAATTTGGCACAAGAACAGAGATGAAGAACCTGAACTCTTTTAAAGCTATCGCAAGAGCTATTGAAGGAGAAAGAGAGCGCCAGATCGAACTGATCGAAGAAGGGAAACAGGTTGTGCAGGAAACAAGAAGATGGGATGACAACAAAGAATCATCGCATGCTATGCGTTCAAAAGAGGATGCACAGGATTACCGCTATTTTCCGGAACCGGATCTTGTGCCGATCATTATCAGTGATGAATGGATTCAGAAAGTAAAAGACCGGCAGCCGGAACTTCGTTCTGAAAAGCTGGAGCGATATAAAAAAGAATATGATATTCCACAGTATGATGCGGAGATTCTGACAAACTCCAAACATATGGCAGATATCTTTGAAGAGGCAGCAGCTATCTGTGGAAAACCGAAGAAAGTTTCCAACTGGCTGATGGTAGAGACGATGCGTCTTCTGAAAGAAAATGGAATGGAACCGGAAGACATTGATTTTGCACCAGAGAATCTTGCGGCTTTAGTAGAACTGACAGAAGCAGGAACGATCAACAGTTCAGTTGCAAAAGAAGTATTTGAGAAAATTTTTGCAGAGGATATAGATCCGAAAGCTTATGTAGAGGAGCACGGGCTGAAAACTGTAAATGATGATGGAGCATTGGAAGAAGTGTTAAAGAAAGTGATTGCAGACAATCCGCAGGCAGTAGCTGATTATCAGGGAGGCAAGAAAAAAGCGCTTGGAGCACTGGTCGGACAGACGATGAAAACGATGAAAGGAAAAGCGGATCCGGTAGCAATTAATAAGAAACTGCAGGAAATGTTATAGACAAAATCTTTACAGCATATTTCCTTTTGTGCTAAAATTGTATGATAACGGAGTAATTCGTGGTAAAAAGACAAAAAATTAACAAAAAAGAGATCATTACAGGCAAAAGGAGAAGGCTATGGGAGGATTTTTTGGAGTTGCATCAAAGCAGGATTGTGTGCTGGAGTTATTTTATGGAGTAGACTATCATTCTCATCTGGGAACAAGAAGAGGTGGAATGGCTACTTTTGGAGAAGACGGATTTTACCGTTCTATTCATAATATTGAAAATTCACCGTTCCGTACAAAATTTGACAGAGATGTCGGAGAGATGAAAGGAACACTTGGAATTGGCTGTATTTCGGATTTTGAACCGCAGCCATTACTGATTCAGTCAAAATTAGGAAGCTTTGCGATTACAACAGTTGGAAAGATTAACAATTATGAAGAGCTTTTAAATGAGTTGTATGAGAGTGCACATTCCCATTTCCATGAGATGACAAATGGACAGGTGAATGCGACGGAACTGGTTGCGGCGCTAATCTGTGAGAAAGAGACAATTCTGGAAGGTATCCAGTATGTGCAGGAACGTGTAGATGGTTCGATGACGCTGCTTCTGATGACAGAGAAAGGAATTTATGCAGCGAGAGACCGCTATGGAAGAACACCTCTGGTAGTTGGAGCAAAAGACGATGCGTATTGTGTTTCATTTGAAAGTCATGCCTATATTAACCTTGGATATAAGGATTATAAAGAATTAGGTCCGGGAGAAATTGTTTTTGTTACCGCAAGTGGCGTGGAGACATTGAAAGCGCCGGGAAAAGATATGAAGATCTGTTCTTTCCTCTGGGTATATTATGGATATCCGACATCTGCATACGAAGGTGTGAATGTAGAAGAGATGCGTTATAAATGTGGAAGTATGCTTGCAAAACGTGATGGGGATTCGGTACATCCGGATATTGTTGCAGGAGTTCCGGATTCCGGAATTGCACATGCAATCGGATATGCCAATGAATCCGGTATCCCATATGCAAGACCATTTATCAAATATACACCGACATGGCCGCGTTCTTTCATGCCGACGAATCAGAGTCAGAGAAATCTGATCGCGAGAATGAAACTGATTCCGGTCCATGCGTTAATTGAAGGAAAGAAGTTGCTTCTGATCGATGATTCCATTGTAAGAGGAACACAGCTTCGAGAAACAACAGAGTTTCTTTATAGAAGCGGAGCGAAGGAAGTGCATGTCCGTCCGGCATGTCCACCATTGTTATATGGATGTAAATATCTGAACTTCTCCAGATCAAAATCAGAGATGGAACTGATCACAAGACGTGTGATCCGTGAAAGAGAAGGAGATGACTGTCCACAGGAGATCCTGGATGAATATGCAGATCCGACAACAGAGCGTTATGTACAGATGATCGAAGATATCCGCAAGCTGCAGAATTTTACATCCCTGCGCTATCACAGACTGGACGATCTTCTTGATTCAATTGGAATTGATCCGTGCAAGATTTGTACATATTGTTTTAACGGAAAAGAATAAAGGAAGATACAATAAAATCCCCAGATAGCAAAATCTGTTATCCGGGGATTTTATTATTGTATATTGATTGCTAATTCTGGACGCTCTGTCTTGAATCAGTTATAATTAATGTATAAATTACCGCGGAGGTGTATGATGTCTGCATTTGTTACATTAGAAGATGTAAAGAAAAGTTATCATATGGGAGAAGTGGAAATCCTTGCGGCAGCAGGGATGGATTTTACAATTGAAAAAGGAGAATTTGCAGTAGTTGTAGGTCCCAGTGGAGCGGGCAAGACAACCGTGCTTAATATCCTTGGAGGCATGGATACAGCGACTTCCGGCAATGTCTGGGTGGATGGTGAGAATATTGCCACTTATAAGGCAAAGAAACTGACGGCATACCGGAGAGATGATATCGGTTTTGTATTTCAGTTTTATAATCTGATTCCGAATCTGACAGCACTGGAGAATGTAGAGCTGGCGCTTCAGATCTGTAAAAATCCGATGGATGCCAGAGAAGTGTTGGAAGAAGTCGGACTAGGAGAACGGACAGACAATTTCCCGGCGCAGTTATCCGGTGGAGAACAGCAGCGTGTATCCATTGCAAGAGCACTTGCAAAGAATCCGAAACTGCTGCTTTGTGATGAACCGACGGGAGCGCTGGACTACAATACAGGTAAATCTATTTTAAAATTATTACAGGATACCTGCCAGAAAAAAGGCATGACAGTGATCCTGATCACGCACAATCAGGCGATTGCACCGATGGCAGACCGTGTGATCAAGATCAAGAACGGAAAAGTTGCAGAGATTGTGGAAAATAAGAATCCGGTATCAGTAGATACGATAGAGTGGTAGAAGAGTATGAAAGTAACGCACAAAGATTTTCTAATGGAATTAAAGAAAAGTTCGGGAAGATTCCTTTCTATGCTGTTTATCGTAGCATTGGGAGTTGCTTTTTTCTCCGGTATCCGTGCATCGGAACCGTCCATGCGTGTGACCGGGGATGCTTATTTTGACGGCGCAGATCTGATGGATGTGAAAGCAGTCAGTACACTTGGAATTACCAGGGAAGACATACAGGCATTTAACGAGGCAGATACGATAGAAAAGACAGAGGGCGCATACAGTGCAGATGTACTGAGCGATACAAAAGATGACCAGTTTGTACTGCATATGATGACGCTTCCAAAGAATATGAACAAAGTGACTGTATCTAAGGGGCGTATGCCAGAGAAGGCAGGAGAATGTCTGGCGGATGAAGAGATGGATTACAAGATCGGCGACCGTATTGTTGTAAAGTCCGGGACGGATGATCCGCTTTCGGATACATTAACGACAGATACGTATACGGTAGTTGGAATTGGTAATAGCCCGTGCTATATTTCTTTTAACCGTGGCAGTACAACGATCGGAAAAGGAACGATAGATGGATTTCTCGTAGTAAGCGAGGATACCTTTGCGCTGGATACTTATACAGAGGCGTGTATGCAGGTAAAGGGAACAAAAACACTGACTGCTTATACGGATGCATATGAGAAAAAAGTGGAAAAAGCAACGGATCAAATCGAAACATTGGGAAAAAAACGCGGCAGAATCCGAAGGCAGGAATTAGTTAATGAAGCAAATGATAAGATTGCAAAAGCAGAGAAGAAGTTAGAAAAAGGCAAAAAGACGTCCGGTGAAAAATTAAAAAAAGCGGAAAAGAAGATCAAAGACGGAGAAAAGAAACTTTCGGCTGGAAAGAAAGAATTAGCGGATGGCAGACAGAAACTTGTCAATGCCAGGAAAACACTGAAAGCAAAAGAAAAAGAACTGGATCAGGGAGAAAAAGAATACCGCGCAGGGAAAGCACAGTTAAGAGCCGGCAGACAGAAATTAAAAAAAGGCTGGAGTGAATATCACACAAATGAAGCGCAGTATGAGCAGATGTCAGCCCAGATGGCGGGGATAGAAGCGGCGACATCACAGCTTGCCGAGGCAAAAGCCAAGCTGGAAGCCGGAAAAAAGGAACTTGAGGCGTCCGAAGCAAAACTTACTGCAAGTGAGAGAAAACTTGCAAAAGCAAAATCAAAGCTTAAGTCCGGACGAAAGCAGATAAAGAATGCTTACAGGGAAATTTCGGAACAGGAAAAGAAGCTTACAAAAGGAGAGCAGGAGTTTACTGAGAGTGAAAAGAAATTAGAAAAAGCGAAAGCCAGCTACAAAAAAGGTAAAAAAGAAGCACAGGAGAAGATCAAAAAAGCAGAGAAAAAAATATCCGATGCGAAAAAGAAGGTTGCGGATATCCCAAAAGCAAAATGGTATATCGCAGACCGGAATGACTTGCCGGAGTATACAAGTTATGGTGAGAATGCGGATCGGATGCGAGCAATTGGAAAAGTCTTCCCGGTGATTTTTTTCCTCGTAGCAGCGCTTATTAGTCTGACGAGTATGACGCGAATGGTAGAAGAACAGAGAACGCAGATCGGAACGATGAAAGCGCTTGGATATGGAAAAGCAGCAATTGCGTCAAAATATATAGGCTATGCATTGCTTGCTTCGGCGATTGGAAGCGTTATGGGATTTTTGATCGGTGAAAAGATCTTCCCGTTTATTATCATATATGCATACGGAATTATGTATTTACATATACCGGAGATCCTGATTCCGTATCACTGGGGCTATGCAGCGTTTGCTTCAGGTGTGGCAGTAGCATGCACATTGCTTGCAACGATAGAAGCCTGCTACCGGGAGCTGGGAGGAACACCGGCTGTGCTGATGCGCCCGCCGGCACCGAAGATTGGAAGAAGAGTCTTCCTGGAACGAATTGGATTTCTATGGAAACATTTAAGTTTTACTTGGAAGTCTACCATCCGTAATCTGATGCGATATAAGAAACGTTTTTTCATGACGATATTTGGAATTGGCGGCTGTATGGCATTGATGCTCGTCGGATTTGGACTCCGGGATTCCATCTTCGAGATTGCCGACTTACAGTACAGTGAGATTCAGTATTACGATGGAAGTGTCTATTTAAAAGAGAATCTGACGGAAAAAGAAATCGATGATCTGGATGATTTCCTTACAAAAGACTCGGATGTGATTCGTCATATGAAAGCGAAGATGCAGTCCGTAACACTTGCAAAAGGAAAGAAAAAGCGGGCGACATATGAGTGCGTGTTTGGTGAGCCGGAAGATGTCAGAGACTACGTGCATTTCAGAGACAGAAGAAGCCATACGCCTTATAAACTGACAGACGATGGTGCAATTATCAGTGAGAAGACGGCGAAGCTTTTAAATGCGAAAGCCGGCGATACGATCCGAATTAAGGACGAGGAAAATGGAGATAAAAAAGTAAAGATCCTAAAAATCTGTGAGAATTACATGGGGCATTATCTCTATCTGACACCTGCCTGCTATGAGAAGATCTATGGCGAGAAGCCGGAGTATAACTGTTTCTTATTTACAATCCGTGATGGATATTCCCAGAAACAGAAGGAAGATGCAGGAAAGAAGATACTGGCAAGGAAAGAAGTGTTAAATGTCAGTTATATGCATGAGATCAGAGAACAGCTTGATGATATGCTGAAAAGCCTGAATCTTGTTATTGTAGTACTGATTATTTCAGCAGGTATGCTTGCATTTGTCGTACTTTATAATCTGAATAACATTAATATTGCTGAGAGGCAGAGAGAGCTTGCAACACTGAAAGTACTTGGATTTTATGATCAGGAAGTAGGAGCTTATGTGTATCGTGAGAATCTGATCCTGACGCTTATAGGAGCGGGTGTAGGAATTGGGATCGGAAGGATTCTGCATCTGTTTATCATCCAGACAGTAGAAGTGGATGCTGCAATGTTCGGACGCAATATCAATCCGCCGAGTTATCTGTACAGTTTCCTGTTTACGGTACTGTTTTCAATCATTATAAATGGTGTGATGTATTTTAAACTCCGCAAGATTGATATGGTAGAATCACTGAAAAGTGTGGAATAAAGATAAAAGCAGCATAATTTATAAAAACTTTATAAAGTTCAAAGAATTATTAGCACTCTGTTCAAAAGAGTGCTAATTTTCTGTTGACTTTTGAAAATGAGAGGCTTATTATATCCTTTAGAGAAGAATGGCGGGGAATCCGCATGATAAAAAATAGAAATAGGAGTGATTAAAATGGCAGCAAAAAAAGGTAGTTTATCGATCAGCAGTGAAAATATTTTCCCGATTATTAAAAAATGGGTATATTCCGATCATGATATTTTCGTTCGTGAGATGGTATCCAATGGGTGCGATGCGATCACAAAATTAAAAAAACTGGATATGATGGGAGAGTATCAGCTTCCGGATGGATATAAACCAAAGATTACTGTAGAAGTAAACCCGGAAGAGAAGACTTTGAAATTTACAGATAACGGTGTTGGAATGACAGCTGATGAAGTGGAAGAGTATATTACACAGATTGCATTTTCCGGAGCAACACAGTTTCTTGAGAAGTATAAGGACAAGACAACAGAAGACGATATGATCGGACATTTCGGTCTTGGATTCTATTCTGCATTTATGGTAGCAGACGCAGTGCATATTGATACTTTATCTTATAAAGAAGGCGCAAAACCGGTACATTGGGTAAGCGAAGGCGGCACAGAGTATGAGATGGAAGAGGGAACGAAGACAGAAATCGGTTCCACAATGACACTGTATCTGAACGAGGACAGCCTGGAGTTTGCAAATGAATATCGTGTCAGAGAAGTACTCGAGAAATATTGTTCATTCATGCCGGTAGAGATTTTCCTTTCAAAAGAAGGAGCAGAACCGGAATATGAGACTATCGATGAGGCAGATCTTAAAGAGGATGATGTTGTCGTAGAGCACATTCACGAAGAAGCCAAGATGGAAGAAAAAGAAAATGAGAACGGCGAGAAAGAAATGGTAGAGACAGAGCCGGCAAAAGAGAAAGTCAAGATTGAGAAGCGTCCGGTTTCTTTAAGCGATATACATCCACTGTGGACAAAACATCCAAATGAGTGTTCCGATGAAGATTATCAGGAATTTTACCGCAAAGTATTTCTGGATTACAAAGAGCCACTGTTCTGGATCCATTTGAATATGGATTATCCATTTAACTTGAAAGGTATTCTGTATTTCCCGAGAATCAATACAGAGTATGAATCCGTAGAAGGAACGATCAAGTTGTATAACAATCAAGTATTTATCGCTGATAATATTAAAGAAGTAATTCCAGAATTCCTGATGGTATTAAAAGGAGTTATCGACTGTCCGGATCTGCCGCTTAACGTATCCAGAAGCGCCCTGCAGAATGATGGATTTGTAAATAAGATTTCTGAGTACATTTCCAAGAAAGTTGCAGATAAACTTGCCGGAATGTGTAAGACAAAGAGAGACGAGTATGAGAAATACTGGGACAGCATCAGCCCATTTATCAAATTCGGCTGCTTAAAAGATGAGAAGTTCTGTGACAAGATGAAAGATGCAATCCTGTTCAAGAACCTAGATCACAAATATCTGACGCTGAAAGACTGTATCGAAGAAAATGGCGGAGAAGTCGTAGAGCCGAACGATAAGAAAGAAGAAAATGGTGACGATAACAAAGTCGAAGAGATCAAGACAACCATCTACTATGTAACGGATGAGATCCAGCAGAGTCAGTACATCAACATGTTTAAGAATCAGGGACAGGATGCCGTAATTCTCGGACATAACATTGATTCTCCGTTCATCACACAGTTGGAGCAGAGAAATCCTACGATCCGCTTCCAGAGAATTGATGCAGATGTAACAGATACTGCAAAAGAAGAAGTTGCCGAAGAAGATCAGGAAACATTTAAGAAAACTTCTGACAGCCTGATCGAAATCTTCCGCAAGGAACTTGGAAACGATAAACTGGATGTGAAGATTGCCAAATTAAAAGACGAGAATGTAGCTTCCATGATCACTTTATCCGAGCAGAGCCGTCGTATGCAGGAAATGATGAAGATGTACGGTATGAATGACATGGGCATGGATCTTGGCGGAGAGAGCACTTTAATCTTGAATGCAAATCATCCACTTGTACAGTATGTTGTAGACCATGCAGACAGCGAGAATACAAGTGTGATCTGCAAACAGCTTTATGACTTGGCAATGCTTGCACACAAACCGCTGAATCCAGAAGAAATGACAGCATTTGTCAAGAGAAGCAATGAGATTATGATGTTGCTGACAAAATAATGAATGGTCAGATTTTGGAAGAAAAGTCAATAAAGATAAAAAGAAAATAAGATTAAAGTACCGGGAAAGCAGGAATGTAAGGTGATGTTCTGTTTTCCCGGTACTTTGATGTTGTGATATTTTTTTTATTATAATAGTCTGCACAATTCTGTCCTATATTCGCATATTGTGAAGTTTACACAGAAACTGACGTATCGAGATCACTTTCCAGCAAAAAAGAGCGGACATACTGATCCCACGCGTGTTCCAGAGACTTGTCCAGAGTGAAAGTGCGAAGTGAAGTCCCTGTAATGCAGTGAAGATCTGTACCGTCATAATGGAAATTCAGATACAGCCCCTGGATATCCCCGGCAGTGAATCCGGTAAGTTGCTCTTTCTTTAAAAAGGCATCAAAATGGGATGGAGCCAGAGAAAGGACAATCTTGAAATTCAAAGGGGTACGCTGACCGCGGATGATACGGAAGCAGTGTTCGCGTACATCTTTCCAACGGGCATGTGCCTCAGCCGGTTGTTCATCAAAAAAGTCTTTCTGTAAAAATCCATCTATTGTAAATCTGTTAAATGTTGTAATATCCGCTTCGATAAAGGAAAATTTGTCGAATGTTTCTTTGAGAAGCAGGTGTGACATAGAGACTTTCGCCTTGAGAGATAAAGTAATCATAGAAATCTCCTTTCTGAACTTTTATTATAACAAGAAAATGGAAATAATTCATCAAAAAGCATAAGAAATGCTCTCTTTTTTTTTGAATACAAATGTGGTATAATAGGTGTTTAGATTAGAAGTGGTATGCAAAAAAATGAACGGGGTATGGGAATATGATCAGACTGAATAAATACCTCAGTGCAGCGGGAATCTGCTCAAGAAGAGAGGCAGACCGGCTCATTGAAAGCGGGCGCGTTACTGTAGACGGAAAACGTGCAGTACCAGGCATGCATGTGTCCGAAAATCAGATTGTAAAAGTCGGTAAGAAGACGGTTCATACGGGCAATGAAAGAATCGTACTTGCAGTGAACAAACCGGTTGGAATTATCTGCACAGAGGACAGACGGACGAAGAATAATATTATCCGTTTTCTGGATTATCCACAACGGATTACTTACGCAGGAAGACTGGACAAAGATTCGGAAGGCCTTCTTATTATGACGAATGACGGAGATCTCATCAACCGTATGATGCGTGCAAGATATGCACATGAGAAAGAATACAAAGTAACAGTGGACAGACCGCTTACAGATGCTTTTATCCGGAAAATGTCGGAAGGCGTGCACATTACAGACAAAGAGAAGAAGCTGGATGCAGTAACAAGACCTTGTAAAGTAACAAAGATTGGGAAATATACATTTTCCATTGTTCTCACACAGGGGCTGAACAGACAGATCCGCAGGATGTGCAGTGCACTTGGATATGAAGTGAAGAAGCTGGTACGTACCAGAATCATGAATATAGAACTGAAAGATCTAAAGACAGGAGCTACTCGAAAATTAACAGATCAGGAGTTAAAAGAACTATATGAGCAGACAGAAACAGGAACGAATGCAGGAGCTGGTAACGCTTCTGAACCGCGCAGCTAAAGCTTATTATCAGGATGCGCAGGAGATTATGAGCAATCTGGAATACGACAGGTTGTATGATGAGCTGACAAAGCTGGAAGCGGAATTGGGGATTACTTTATCCGACAGCCCGACCGTGAATGTCGGTTATGAAGTATTGAGTGAACTGCCAAAAGAGCGGCATGAAAGTCCGATGCTTTCGCTTGATAAGACAAAAGAAGTTGAAGATCTGAAACGTTTTGTCGGTGACCAGAAAGCAATGATGTCCTGGAAGATGGACGGGCTGACGATCGTTCTGACATACAGAGACGGTACGCTTTTTAAAGCAGTAACAAGAGGCAATGGGGAAGTCGGAGAAGTTATCACGAACAATGCCCGCGTATTCAAAAATATTCCGCTTAAGATCAGCTATCAGGGCGAACTGATTCTCCGTGGAGAAGCAATTATAGGATATAAGGATTTTGAAAAAATAAATGAAGAGATCGCAGATATCGATGCACGTTACAAAAATCCACGTAATTTGTGCAGTGGTTCTGTAAGACAGTTGAATAACGAGATTACAGCGAAGAGAAACGTCCGGTTTTATGCATTTACATTAGTACAGGCAGATGGTGTGGATTTCCATAATTCCAGAGAGAAACAGATGGATTGGCTGAGAGAACAGGGCTTTGAAGTTGTGGAACACGTCATGGTGACAAGAGATCAAGTAGAAGATGCTGTGGCAGAATTTTCCCGGAAAATCGTGGACAATGATTTCCCATCGGATGGACTGGTACTTGTTTATGACGATATTGCATACGGAAGATCGCTGGGAAGAACAGCGAAGTTCCCACGCGATTCCTATGCATTTAAATGGGCAGATGAGCAGGTGCGCACGAAGCTTCTGGAGATTGAGTGGAGTCCGTCGAGAACAGGACTTATCAATCCGGTGGCAATCTTTGAACCGGTAGAACTGGAGGGCACAACAGTCAGCCGTGCCAGTGTGCACAATATCAGTATTATGGAAGAGCTGGAACTGGGGATTGGCGATGAGATTGAAGTTTACAAAGCGAATATGATCATTCCACAGATCGCAGAGAACCTGACGAGAAGTGGCGTGCGTGATATTCCGGAAGTCTGTCCGGTCTGTGGCGGTAAGACAGAGATCCGCCAGGTGAGCAATGCAAAAGCACTTTATTGTACGAATCCGGAGTGTCAGGCAAAGCATATTAAATCGTTCTCTTTATTTGTAAGCAGGGATGCGTTGAATATTGAGGGATTATCAGAATCCACGCTGGAGAAATTCATAGACAGAGGATATGTAAAGGAATTTGCGGATTTGTTTCATCTGGATCGTTACGAAGAAGAAATCAAAGAAATGGAAGGTTTCGGCGAGAAATCTTTTAATAATCTTAAGGCAAGTGTGGAAAAAGCGAGAGAGACAACACTTCCGCAGGTGTTATATGGTCTTGGAATTGCCAATGTAGGACTGTCCAATGCGAAAGTTATCTGCAAAGAATTTAAAAATGATTTGGATGCCATGCTGCATGCAGATGCGGAACAGTTAAGTGAGATTTCAGGTATTGGAGCTGTGATCGCAGGAACATTTACGGCATATTTCCAGAATCCGGCACATGTAGGACAGCTTAAGAATCTGCTTGGAGAACTGAAAATTCACGCAGAAGAAGGAGAAGCAAAAGAGCAGATCTTTGGAGGCGTTAATTTTGTCATTACAGGCAGTGTTACACATTTTGCAAATCGTAAAGAAGTGAAAGAATTAATCGAAAGTCTCGGAGGAAAAGTAACCGGATCGGTGACTTCCAAGACGAATTATCTTATTAATAATGATATTACATCTACATCGTCGAAGAATAAAAAGGCAAATGAACTGGGAATTCCGATTATCTCAGAAGAGATGTTTCTTGAAATGCTGGACGGCCGGCAGGCAGGGGAATAACCATACACGATAGGTTGAAAGAACAGATACAAATATAGATATAGAAAGGAAGAGACAATGCCAGATCAGAATAATAATAATGAATTTGAAGAACAGAAAGAAGAAGTAGAAAAAGTGGAAACTTCCGGTGTGGAATCTACAAAGGAAGATTCCGACGATGATTATGAGAAAATCTGCTTTATCTGCAGACGTCCGGAAAGTGTAGCAGGAAAGATGATCGAACTGCCGAATCATATCTGTGTGTGCAACGACTGCATGCAGAAGAGTTTTGATGCAATGAACAGCGGACAGATCGACTACAGTCAGCTTATGAACATGCCGGGTGTTCAGGTTATGAACATGGCAGATCTGGAAAATATGATTCCGAAACAGCAGAAAGTGAAGAAGAAAAAAGAAGGCGAAGAGCGTACTCCGCTTGTAGATATCAATAATCTTCCAGCACCACATAAGATCAAAGCCAAGCTGGACGAGTATGTAGTCGGACAGGAGTACGCCAAAAAAGCAATGTCTGTAGCAGTTTACAATCATTACAAACGTGTGGCAACCGATACGATGGATGATATCGAGATCGAGAAATCCAACATGTTGATGATCGGACCTACAGGTTCCGGTAAGACATATCTTGTAAAGACACTGGCACGGATTCTGGATGTGCCGCTTGCAATTACAGATGCAACTTCCCTGACGGAAGCAGGATACATAGGTGATGATATTGAGAGTGTCGTTTCAAAACTGCTTGCAGCAGCGGATAATGATGTGGAAAAGGCAGAGCAGGGAATTATTTTCATTGATGAGATCGATAAGATCGCCAAGAAGAAAAATTCCAGCCAGAGAGATGTCAGCGGTGAGTCTGTGCAGCAGGGAATGTTAAAACTGTTAGAGGGCAGTGACGTGGAAGTTCCGGTTGGTGCAAACAGCAAGAATGCTATGGTGCCACTGACTACGATCAATACAAAGAACATTCTCTTTATCTGTGGAGGAGCTTTCCCGGATCTGGAGAATATTATCAAAGAACGTCTGACAAAACAGTCTTCCATCGGTTTCGGAGCAGATCTGAAAGACCGTTTTAATGGGGATAAAGATCTTCTGTCGAAAGTAACAACAGAAGATTTAAGAAGCTTTGGTATGATTCCGGAGTTTTTAGGACGTCTGCCAATCGTATTTACCTTAAAAGGATTAGATAAAGATATGTATATCAAGATCTTAAAAGAGCCAAAGAATGCGATATTGAAACAATATCAGAAGCTTCTTGCTCTCGATGAGGTGGATCTGGAATTTGATGAAGGTGCACTGGAGGCAATTGCGGAAAAAGCAATGAAAAAGGATACCGGTGCCAGAGCACTCCGTGCGATCATCGAAGAATTTATGCTGGATATCATGTATGAGATTCCAAAAGATGACAGTATCGGGCGCGTTGTCATCACCAAAGCATATATTGAAGGTAACGGAGGACCTGTCATTACATTAAGAGGACAGGATGTACCCCGGTTATCATAAAGAAAGCCGAAGTATTTTCGACGAAAAAAACAACAAAAGGATGAGACAAAAGGAGGAAATGAAAAATGGAAACAATCATCCCAGCATGGCTTTGCATCCCATTTGCAGGACTGCTTCTGTGCATTGCGGTTATGCCGCTTGTGAAAGCTACCTGGTGGGAGAAGAACCAGCCATTGGTTGTAGCTATGTGGTCACTGTTATTTGTGATTCCATATGCAGTGAAGTATGGAGTGGGGGATTCTGTAGAGACCGTATTAGAATGTGTACTCAATGATTACCTTACATTTATTATTCTGCTGTTTGGATTATTCTGTGTAGCAGGAAATATTACACTGGAGGGAGATTTCGCAGGATCACCGAGACTTAATGTCGCGGTACTTGCATTCGGAACACTTCTTTCCAGCTGTATCGGTACGACAGGAGCCAGTATGCTGCTTGTAAGACCGGTACTGAAAATGAACGCATGGAGAAGAAACAAACGCCAGCTTATGGTATTCTTTATCTTTATGGTATCGAATATGGGAGGGTGCTTAACACCAATCGGTGATCCACCGCTTCTGATGGGCTTTATGCGAGGCGTACCATTTTTCTGGAGCTTACATTTATTACCGATACTGTTATTTAATATGGTAATTATATTGAGTATATTTTATTTTATGGACAGACGTGCATACCGGAAAGATATTGCAAGAGGTCTGAAACCGGATATCAGTAAACCGGGAACAGATTTTCGGATTTCCGGACTGCACAATGTTATTTTCCTTGTGATGATCGTTGCAGCCGTCATCTTAAGCGGAACACTTCCGAATATGCCGATGTTCCAGGATGCATCCGGAAATGTACGCGGACTTCACATTTTCCGTGAAGTAACATTAACTTATCCGGCAATCATAGAGATTGTCATTATCTTACTGGCAGCTTATCTGTCCTTTAAGACGACAGACGAGTCGATCCGTACGAAGAACCATTTTACATGGGGAGCAATCCAGGAAGTTGCAGTTCTGTTTGTAGGAATCTTCATTACTATGCAGCCTGCACTGATGCTTCTGAAATCTTACGGACCGAACCTTGGAATTACCAAACCGTTCCAGATGTTCTGGGCAACCGGAGCACTGTCAAGCTTCCTGGATAATACACCGACTTATCTGGTATTCCTGACAACAGCGGGTACGCTTGGATTTACAAAAGGTATGGTAACATCCGTAGGTACGATTTCTGTGAAAATGCTGACTGCAATTTCCTGCGGTGCAGTATTTATGGGAGCAAATACTTACATTGGAAATGCACCGAACTTCATGGTGAAGTCCATTTCTGATGAAAACGGTGTGCGTATGCCATCGTTCTTTGGATATATTATATGGTCACTGTTGTTCTTAGTTCCGGTATTCATTATCGACATGCTGGTATTCTTTATATAGGAGGTGCAGATTATGGAAGAGAATCAGAAGAAATGCTATGAGATTGCAGAACGTATCTATGATCTGGACGTAAAAGTATATGAAAGTGTGGGATCTGCACTTGGACGAACCTTTACGGATGACCGACAGACCTGTGTGGAGAATCTGACCAGATTGATGACGCTGCGTCCACAGGGACATCTGCTTCGAAGTGAGCTGGCACTGATCAGCAACATGGCAAGGACGATCAAAGACGAAGAAGTAAAAGCAGAAGTTATGACGGAGTATGATGCGATCTTAAAAGCAGTCGCAGAACTTCCGGACGGCTTTGGAAAAGTAGATATCCTGAATAAAAAACGTGCAAAACTGAATACAGCGCGCACGAAGAAAAAGTTTAAGAAAGGCGATCATCTTGTGATCTGTATCGGAAGAACACAGGGAAGCGCCGGAAATGATATTGGTTTCGCATTGGCAGATGCACTACACATTAATTATTATGATGTAGAGATCCTGCAGGAAGTATTAAAACGTCTGGATGTGACAAATGATGCGAAAGTCAGTGGCGATAAGGATCAGGACGGACTGATTGAAGACAAATATCAGAAAAATTTCGGTGAAGCCAAAGGATTGAAACAGAAATTACATGATTTTAACCGCTATCATGGACTGAATAAGGACGATGCAATTTTCTTTAACCAGAGCGATCTTCTCTGCAAGATGGCAAAAGAAGAAGACTTTGTTGTTATGGGACGCTGTGCGGATGTAATTCTTGCAAATAACCATATCCCACATATCAGTATTTTTATTACGGCGCCATTTGAACAGCGCGTAAAGAGATACATGGAGATCAACAATTTAAGTCTGAAACAGGCTGTTCATGAACTTAAGAAGATGGACAAAAAGCACAGGAAATATTTCCAGTTTTACAGTGGTGTAAAATGGGGAGACGCAGAGAATTACGATATCTGCTTTAATAGTGCAAGTTATGGAATTGAGGATTCGGTAGAGATCATTGAGCGTATGTTGAATAAGATTCCGGGTGTATCATGGAATAAGAAAGAGGCATAACGTTTCAGACTATATGGTGTCATAAAAATGACAGGCATAGAAAAAGAAGACTGTCTCATATACTTAGAAAAAAGTATATGAGGCAGTTTTTTATGAATAAAATGACATGCCGAGAGAAGATCCTATCCCAGGATTACTGGGATTTTATACTTCCGGGAGACCGGGGGAAAATGGCAGATAATATACCGGAGAATTCATACTGCAGGCAGCAGATGGATTTTGGCTATGAGAGTGTTTCGGTAGATAAAAGCTTGCTGTCCCCACTTAACATAGAAGAATACTGGTATAATTCCATTCCGAACTGTTATACACTTCTGGACAGTACAGGAACAAATAATGATGCATTAAACAGTGCAGGAATCCTGCAGGTGCAGAATTATCCAACACTTCGGCTGATGGGAGAGGGAGTTATGATCGGATTTCTGGATACTGGAATCGACTACCGGAATTCGGTGTTTCAAAATATTGATGGAAGCACCAGAATTGCCGGACTCTGGGATCAGACCATTCAGACGGGCAATGCGCCGAAGGCATTTGATTACGGAAGTGAATATAGAGAAGAAATGTTAAATGAAGCATTGCGTTCGGAAGATCCACTGTCGATTGTTCCAACCACTGATACGAATGGACATGGAACTTATCTTGCAAGCATTGCTGCCGGAAATGCCGATGTAAATACACAGTTTCTTGGGGCGGCGCCGGAAGCAATCTTAGGAATTGTAAAATTAAAAGAAGCGAAGAATTATCTCCGGGATTTTTACTTGATCCGGGAGGATGCCGTCTGTTATCAGGAAAATGATATTATGGCGGGGCTTAAATATCTGAATGACCTTGCTGCAAATGAAGGCCTTCCGCTCGTGCTGTGCATTGCGCTTGGAACGAATTTTGGCGGTCATAATGGAACGACACTATTATCGCGGATTCTGGATCAGTATGCACTTCAATTAAACAGGAGTGTTGTGATTGGTGGTGGAAATGAAGCTGCCATGCGCCATCATTTTTCTTATACAATTTCAGAAAAAATGTCACAGCCAGTCACAGCAGAGATTCGGGTTGGGAGTGGGATCAATGGATTTGTCGTAGAACTCTGGACGAAGCTTCCGATGGTTGTTACGATTGTGCTCATTTCCCCGTCCGGTGAGCGGACGAGGCAGGTGGCGTTCCGGCAGGGCTACCGCTATAATTTTGTATTTATCTTTGAACGGACAGAAGTTATGGTGGAATACAGGCTGTTGCTGGAAAATAACGATTCTCAGCTTCTATTTATGCAATTTAAAAATCCGGTTGCAGGAATCTGGAAAATAGAGATTGAATCCGCGACAGATGCAGGAGGTGAAGTGCATTTGTGGCTTCCGGTGCAGGAGTTTTTAGAAGGAGAAGTGTATTTTCTGGAAGCGAATCCGGATGTCACGCTGACAGAGCCGGGAAGCACAGAAAATGCAATGACAGTGGCGTATTATAACAGTGTGGATAATGCGGTTGATATTAATTCGGGAAGAGGTTATACTAGAAGTAATCTCATAAAGCCGGATTTTACAGCTCCGGGGGTGCGTATTACAGGTGCATCAGGGGAAGACCGGTGGGTTACAAGAAGTGGCTCCAGTGCCGGAACTGCAGTGGCAGCAGGTGCGGCGGCGCTGCTTACCGAATGGATACTGGAACAGCCGGGAGCGAAAGGCGTGAATTCCAGCCAGATCCGCAACATTATCATTCTGGGAGCGGAGAATCTTCCGGAGATGGAGCGACCGAACCGGCAGTGGGGATATGGAAAGATGGATGTCTATCATTCATTGGATACTTTACGAAGACTATAGAAAACGAAGGAGAATGACTTATGGTAGATTTTTTTGAAGATTTAGGAAGAAAGATATCCGATGTTGCAAATGATATTGGAAAGAAGACAGAGGACACGATTGAAATACAGAAACTGAAAAGTGATATGCGCACTCTGCGTCGTGCAAACGACAGAGATCTTATGGATATGGGACGTATGGTTTATGACAAATTTGTACAGGGGGAGATTTCCGACCTTGATTATGTTGCAGTATGTGAATCCATTGAAAAACGTGACGAAGAGATGAAGAAGATTGCAGAGGAGATTCAGCATATTAAAGGAGTTTTATAATGGGAAAGTTTGCAGCCGGTGGTATATTTGCCGGACTTCTTGGAATCGATCAGGCGGTGAAGCAGTATATAGAAGAGAATTATGATGAAGAACGGGAAGAGAAGACGAAGATTCCCAGAGTGCTTCTTAGGAAGTTTTACAACAAAGGGCTGATCTTCAGTAGTTTTGAAAAACATTCGGGACTGCCTCTGAAAGTGTCTTTGATTGGAACAGGAGTTATATTTCTGGCAGATGTGAAGGTATTTCTCTGTAAGGGGAGAAAGCTTTGCAAAGCAGGACTTACGCTTGTAACAGCAGGTGCCATCAGCAATACATATGACCGGATCATGAAAGGTGCAGTTGTGGATTATATTGGCTACGACGGAAAGCATAAGTTGCTTAGAAGCCTGACTGCGAATCTTGCCGATTTCTACGTAGTGATCGGGATTATGCTGGCACAGCTTGGACGTGGAAAGCGATAGGACAATTTCATAGATTTTAAAAGAATGTTATAAAGTACCGTTTTTGATTGTTATTTATAGTAGAACAGTAAAAACGGTACTTTATGTTTTAATGTCACGCAATCAGAATGGGATTAGCAGAGCGTATCCTGCTTGGTGTATAAAAAGACCATACTTCATACGAAGTATGGTCTCAGATTGTAGACAAAGCCCTGCTTTTGCAGGGTTTTGCTATTGTTGGAACCGCT
>OLPE01000092.1_pt1 | contig 101616 bp, 101 predicted proteins | sample 1671901 | NCBI WGS metagenome assembly OLPE01 (sample SAMEA3136624, study PRJEB25190) | human gut metagenome | biome: human gut; feature: human-associated habitat; material: faeces | place: Austria | collected 2013 | reverse complement strand
GGATAATTTACTGCCGATCAGCTTTGGCTCTAAGAATTCTCTGGTAAAGTTGCAGATCAGATAGATGATCCCATACGCACCCGCGAGCAGATACTGTCCACAGAATACCTTGAATAGAAGCCATGGGATAAACACGGTTCCCGTTCCGAAAAAAGGAAGGGCATCGCACAGTCCTATCCCGCATCCAACCAGTACCGCATATGAATTTCCGGTCAGGAAAAGTCCGACACAACAAATACTGCTGATGATCAAAAGGATGATAAGCTGTGCCTTTAAATAAGTACCTCCTGCCTTTTTCATATTTCGTCCGATCCGATAGATCAGATTCCCGATCGGATGGTCCACCGCCTTTTTTCGGATATTCGGATAATCTGCAAGGATCAGGATCGTAGAGACCATAATGACAATAAAGATCGTAAAGCCTACCAAAAAACCTTTCACATAACCGATCGAATAGTTCATCAGCTTTGGCACCACATCTGTCCGGCATTTTTGCCAGAGCATTGGCACATAAGAGGAAACGCAATGTTCTACATAACCGTTCTGTATCCCGCAGAGCTCCTCGACACGCTGACAGCACAGATTCCATACCTGCGTTCCCTGCGCGGCAACGGAATCGTAATTCTGAACCAGTTTTTTGGCTTGACTGATCAATGCATATCCTGCCATACCGAGCAATCCACCAGCCACCACAAACACGAGCAGCACCAGCAATGCACTTAAGATTCCCCGTTTGATCTTCCAGCGTCTGTTTATTTTTTCTAACAGCGGATTGAGCAGCACTGCAATTCCATACGCGATCAGAAATGGGAAAACAAGCCCTAACAGATAGCGGAATGCCAGATAGACCAGTGCCGTGATCACCGCAATTTTTAATAACTGTAACATGGAATTTTTCACTTCGTTTTTCATAAAAAAAGTATCTCAGAAAAAGTCCCTTTTTATTCTTTCTTTTCCAAAAGGTCTGTGTTATAATACCACCCATGTTAGAGATTATTTTTGAAGATGAATTTATCATTGTATGTAAAAAAATGTCGGGCATTCCGACACAGACTCCAAAATCCGGTGTGACCGATATGGTCAGCCTGTTAAAAAATTATCGGGTATCCAAAGGCGAACCACCATATATCGGACTGGTGCACCGCTTAGACCAGCCGGTAGAAGGTGTGATGGTGTTTGCCAAAGATAAAAAAAGTGCGGCAGCACTGTCTGCCCAGATGCAGGCCCATACCTTTGAAAAATATTATTATGCCATGGTGGAAGGTACTTTTTCTCCTGCCTGCGGCACACTGGGAAATTATCTGCTTCGGGATGGAAAAAGCAATGTGTCCAGCGTAGTCCCAAAAGATACCACTGGCGCGAAACGTGCAGAATTATCCTATGAAACCGTAAAAACAATGGAGGATCGCAGTCTGGTACGGATACAGTTAAAGACCGGCCGCCATCATCAGATCCGCGTACAGCTTGCCCACGCCGGACATCCGATCATCGGTGATAAAAAATATGGCAGGAACACGCCGGGTTATCTTCCACTCGGACTCTGCTCCTACCACATTGGTTTTATCCATCCTGTTACAAAGAAAAAGGTGGTCTATGAGATCACTCCTTCGGGTGCTGCATTTTCACAGATGTAGCATTCGAAGCTCGTCAATCCTGCAAGTATGCTGACTCGCTTGCACTCATTATATCAATATCTAAAAAATCATTCTGCGTAATAGCAAAATCTGTTTCATTACCGACCGAAAAAATATAATCACCAAATTCCATGGTTTTAAAAAAACATGGTCTTTCCGAAGATTCTCCGAGCATAAATCCATCTGTTGTTGGAACGACTTCAAACGAATCCAAAGGAATATCCATCCCCCTGCCTGTCATTTTCATATAACTTTCTTTTAACGTCCAAAGGGTAAAAAACGCTCTGTTCTTATCTTCCGCAGATCTGATATACTCTGCTTCCTTTAAATGAAAAAAACGGTCGGAAACTCCAAGTGGTGCATCCACAATTTTTTCAATGTCACACCCGACTTCACGATCGGAGGACACTCCAACCACATAATCTCCTGCATGGGATACATTAAAAAAAAGATTGTCTGCAAACGGTTTTCCATTTTCCGAATATTTCAGACTGTCTTCTGAAACTCTGTTTTCATTCAGGATTTTTCGGATGATCAGCCCTGCAGCAAGACTTCTCTTCCGGTCATCCGACATACGATACCGGATGACCCTTTTTCTTCGTTCCGTACCAACCAGTTCGAGAAGTCTTTGATCCTGCAAAGGATCTTCAAAACTCTGAATATTGATTCTGTATAGTTTCATTATTTTGTAGTTACTGTATTTCCTTCTGTTTTATTTATAATCTCTATTAAAAATTATTCTTTAAAATAATAAGATTTATAGGATTTTTTCAAAAAATATTCGAACTTTCTATATTTCTTTATAATTTAGCACACAAAAACACACTTTTCAAGCGTGGAGAAAGAAATACAGGTATATGACTTTTACATCTTAAAAAGCTGTTTTGATCTGGCATTTACCAGATGTATCACAGGTCCTGAGATTATAACCGTAACGATTGTACATATGCCAAACTTTCCGCCAAGCAGAACTCCTACTACAACCATTACAATATCTAATATCATACGGACAATTTTAACCTGCCAGTTATTTTTCTCTGCTAATGCAAAAGTAACTGCTTCATAAGAACCTCTTCCAAGGGACGCTGATGCATACAAACCGGTTCCAACTGCAAACAAGATCACACCCAACAACATGATCAAAAAATTAACCCATACATATCTGCTATATATATGACAATTTGCAAACAAATCTACACAAGCACTGTATACAATTTGATATAGCACTGTTCCTATATGAATCTGTGACCTGTCATAGATCACCACGAATAGAATCATTCCAAGTGCTACCATAAATGAAGCCATTCCAATACTCATATGAAATGTTTCCGAAAGTCCCTGCCACAGCACGGCGAGCGTTGCGCCCCCAAACCCTGCATACAATGCAAGCGTGATCCCGTAAGCTGCAATCATTGAACCAATCACGATTACCACAATCTTTTTCCACCAGTTCTTCGTTAACATTTTGTTCTCCTTCCATCTTTCACATATTTTTTTATTAAAAAAGACTATACATTAAACTGTTGTGTTCAGAAACAGTAAAATCTATAGTCTTCTTTCATGCCGAGACAAGCACCTGTTGATTTATATATTATATAGTATGATTCTTTCTGTCAAGATTTCTCCTTATCTATAATAATCACATTTTTGGCATTGCACCATTTCATTTTCCCCATCTTCGATCAGATCTTTTAATGTTGCTGCTAAAACCGCATCCGTAATGTTATACATTTCCTTCCGGATCTGGCTGTAACGCAGCCTTTCATTTGCCGCTAACACACATATAATGCGCGACTTCCATTTGCCGCCGAAGATTGCAAGACCATATTCCAGTGGACATCGTATATCATCGTCTAATTTTTTCTTATATTTTGCCATAGAAAATCACCCTCAAGTTTTATTGTTCTTATTATAACTTGAAGGCAATCTTTTTTGAAGTTACTATGAAATTTATTAGTACACTTCGTATTAAATTTCTTTTTTATTATCTGCACCAGGTGTTGTAACGATTACTTTAGAAGGCGTGATAGCTTGCGTATTTCTGATTTCATTTATTATACCTTAAACCGATAACCGACCCCCCAGATGGTTTCAATATACTGTGGCTTTGCCGTATTAAATTCAATCTTTTCACGGATTTTTTTAATATGCACGGTCACAGTTGCAATATCGCCAATCGATTCCATATCCCAGATTTCTTTAAACAGTTCTTCTTTCGTATAGACACGATTCGGATTTTCTGCCAAAAAGCAAAGCAGGTCAAATTCCTTGGAGGTAAATGCTTTTTCTTCCTCATTAACCCACACACGGCGGGCATCCTTATCAATCTTAATTCCACGGATTTCAATAATATTGCGTGTCTCCACACTGCTTCCAATGAGTCTTTCATAACGTGCCAGATGTGCTTTGACCCTTGCCACTAACTCACTTGGTGAAAACGGCTTGGTAATGTAATCATCTGCTCCAAGTCCCAACCCACGGATTTTGTCAATGTCCTCTTTCTTTGCAGACACCATCAGAATCGGCGTATTTTTTTCATCCCGGATTCTCTTGCAGATTTCAAATCCGTCAACGCCCGGAAGCATCAAATCTAAGATAAAGAGGTCAAACTCCTCCTTTAATGCTCTCGCTAATCCTACATCTCCTGTATTCTCAATCTCCACCGTGAAGCCGCTGAGTTCTAAATAGTCACGCTCTAAATCTGCAATTGCGACCTCATCCTCAATGATCAATATTCTGCTCATTTGGTACCTCCTGATATTTGCGAATTACAAAATACATAGTTGTTCCGCTTGATTCTTTACTGGTTGCCCAGATTTTTCCACCGTGATCCTCAATAATCTTCTTAACAATCGAAAGACCGATTCCGCTTCCTCCCGTTGCAGAATTTCTGGATTTCTCTGCACGGTAAAAACGTTCAAAAATATATGGTAAATCCTTTGCTGCAATGCCTCGTCCATTGTCCTCAAATTCAAACTGGACAAAATCCCCGACGTCCCGTACACGGATATTGATAAAGCCATTCTGTTTATCTAAATACTTGACGGAGTTGCTGATAATATTATGTATCACACGCCGGATCTGCTCCGGATCCATAATGACTACAATATCATCCTCTGCATAATTAATATAAGAAAGACCGATTCCTTTGGAATCCAGATCCATGCCAATCTCTTCTACACAGTCCTCAAAATATTCTGCCACATTAATCTTGCTGAAATTATAAGGAATACGGTTCGTGTCAATCTTAGAATAAATCGTCAGTTCATTGATTAACAAATCCATTTCATTTGTCTTATTGTAAATGGTGCGGACATACTTCTCCATCTTCTCCGGTGTATCTGCCACTCCATCCATGATTCCTTCGACATAGCCTTTGATTGCGGTAATCGGTGTCTTTAAGTCATGAGAAATATTACTGATGAGTTCCCGGTTCTCTTTCTCGTTTAGCACCCTTTCCTCTGACGACTGCTTTAATTGTTCTCGCATCTGCTCAAAGCTCTGACACAATTCGCTGATCTCATCATTTCCCTTTACTTCAATCTCAAAATCCAGATTTCCATCCCGTATCTGCTGTGCCGCCTTTTCCAGTTTACGGATAGGGTCAATAATTGCCCGGTAGATCCAGACGGTCATCAGTGCTGCCGTAAATATTAAGATCAGCAATACCGAAAATCCAATATCCACCAGCACATCCTTTGCCTGTTCAAATGCATAAGACTGTGTCCTGTAGACCCCGAATGCTGCCATACCGGTTAAAAGAAGCGGAATAAATATTAAAATACAAAAAGCAATACATAGTCTTGTTCTAAGCTTCATAATATATTTCCTCTCGTAATTTTTATTATAACACGAATCTTACGGAATCCTATGGCTATTTTCAAAAAGAATTCTAAACTTTTTATAAAAAACAGCCCTTCTTTCTGTTTTTAGAAAAAAGGGCTGTTCCTGTTATTCAGATAAACTTGTAAATGATGCTTACAGATATTTCTTTAATTCATCTACTTTGTCTAATGCTTCCCATGGAAGATTTAAATCATTACGTCCGAAATGTCCGTATGCTGCTGTCTGTTTGTAGATTGGTCTTCTTAAATCTAACATTTTAATAATTCCTGCCGGACGAAGATCGAAGTTCTCCCGGATGATTTCCACTAACTTCTCATCGGAAAGTTTTCCGGTTCCGAACGTATCTACCATAACAGATGTCGGCTGTGCAACACCGATTGCGTAGGAAAGCTGAATCTCACATTTTTCTGCAAGTCCTGCTGCTACGATGTTCTTTGCAACATAACGTGCCGCATAAGCTGCGGAACGGTCTACCTTGGTGCAGTCCTTACCTGAGAAAGCACCGCCGCCGTGACGTGCATATCCGCCGTAAGTATCTACGATAATCTTACGTCCTGTCAGACCCGCATCTCCGTGTGGCCCACCAATTACGAATCTTCCGGTTGGATTAATGAAAAATTTTGTCTCTGCATCAATCATGTCTTTTGGAAGAATCTCATCAAATACATATTTTTTAATATCGTTATGTATCTGCTCCTGTGTTACATCCGGGTCATGCTGTGTGGAAAGTACCACTGCCTCAAGACGTACCGGTTTTCCTGCTTCATCATACTCAACGGATACCTGTGTTTTTCCATCCGGTCTTAAGTATTTTAAAGTACCGTCTTTACGAACCTTAGTTAACTGTAATGCTAATTTGTGTGCCAAAGAAATCGGATATGGCATATATTCCTCTGTCTCGTTTGTTGCATAACCAAACATCATACCCTGGTCACCTGCACCGATCGCTTCAAGCTCTTCGTCAGACATTTTGTTTTCTTTTGCTTCTAATGCCTTATCTACGCCCATTGCAATATCTGCTGACTGCTCATCTACTGCAACCATCACTGCACAAGTATTGCCGTCAAAACCTGTTGCTGCATCATTGTAGCCAATCTCATTGACAGTCTGGCGTACAATCTTTGGAATATCAATATCTGCTTTACTTGTAATCTCACCTGTTACCAGTACAAAGCCTGTACATGCTGCTGTCTCACATGCCACACGGCTCATTGGGTCCTGTGCCATCAGTGCATCTAAAATTGCGTCAGAGACTGCATCACAGACTTTGTCCGGATGTCCCTCTGTTACTGACTCTGATGTAAAAAGTCTCTTGTCCATCTTTTTCCTCCTTGTCATCGTATCTCTCCTGCGGATTTTCATTATCATACGACATACATATGATTTTTATGTAGTTTCAACTGTCAAAACTATATTTCAAAGTGATATTTCTGCCTGCACCAAGAAGATATGGAAAGTTTCTTTTTGTGCAATGGAGATGAAACTCAAGAAATCATGGAGCTCACTGGCGAACATGATTTCTGCTTTCTGAGGTTCATCGGAATGTTCTGCACAAGGAAACTTGAAATATCTCTTGGTGCAGGATGGCAAATCACATTCGTAAAACATAGTTTTGACAACTGAATTTTGCCGCATAAAAAAATCCGCTGTGATAAGCGGACACGAATCTTACAATTCCTTCCTCTTATTGTTCGATTTCTCGCTCAGGCAGGCACCTTCCATCAAAAGGGGTTGCCGTGGCTTCACAGGTCCTCTGTACCTCCACCACTCTGAATAAGAGAGATATATTAATCTACAGGCGTTACTTTACTCTCCTTTGTTAAAAAAGTCAAGCTAATTTAATGTATTTCTGCCTTTTCCTGTCTTTTGCTTCATTTTATATTGACAATTTTCTGAAAATATTTATACTTTTTTATATATGAAAGTTTTTAAGAGCATTTAAAAGAAGGTATTAGCAAATACAAAGGATACTTCGTTTTCGGAGTGATAGGAGTTAATCATGGGCGTTATTACAATACAGGACTTAAAACCGGGTATGGTCACTGCTGCCCCTGTAAAGACAACAGCAGGTCAGTTGATCATCGGTAAAAATACGGTATTAACAGAGGCATTGATCACGCGTATGTCTTTTTACAATATTCAGAACGTGTCTGTCGTTGATATCAAAGATACCGTAGAAGAAGAACCAAAGAAGATTGTTGCACCGGAACATGAATTATCATATTCCCAGAAGGTTCGCAAAAGTTCTTCCTTTCAAAAATTTCAGATTGATTACACCAGACATATTACAAATTTCAACAACTATTTAAAAGAGTTGGTCAATACCAGAACCATGAATCACGCTACGGAGTTGGTTGAGATTCCAAAACTATTAATCTCAGAAACCAGAACCTCCATTCAGTTCTTTGATATGATTCATAATCTGCGTCAGATTGACGATCCGATTTTTGCACATTCCCTGAATGTTGCAATGATTGCAAGAATGTTAGGAAAATGGTTACATTTCAGTGAGGCTGATTTAGATACCCTGACATTGTCAGCCGCTTTACATGATGTTGGTAAATTCTTAATTCCAAGCGATATTTTAAATAAAGAAACAAAACTGACCGACAGCGAATTTGCACTGATTAAACAGCATCCTGTTCTGGGTTATGATTTATTGAAAGAACTGGATTTAGATTATCATGTAAAACAGGCAGCACTGTCCCACCATGAACGTTGTGACGGAAGCGGATATCCACTTGGTCTTAAGGCTGATGAGATTGACAGCCACGCAATGATTATTGCCATTGCAGATGTTTATGACGCAATGACCTCTGCAAGAAAATACCGTACTCCGCTTTGTCCGTTTGAGGTCATTGCCGAATTTGAAAAGGATGGTCTTTCTAAATACAAGCCAAAATATATCCTGACATTTTTAGAGCATATTGCCAACGCATACCAGAATAACCGTATTCTTTTAAACGATGGCAGAAGTGCAAAAATTATTCTTTTAAATTCCAAGCATCTGTCCGCGCCAATGATTCAGCTTGATGACGGAACCTGTCTGGATTTAGACCGTGAACCAGCTTTGTATATCAAATCCGTTGTATAGTTTTTGCCATCACAACTGATAGAAAACATACAAAAAAGAAACTACTGCTTTACGATACCTGTTCGTAAAATAGTAGTTTCTTTTATTTTTCATTCTATGATGATTTGTCTAAGACACTTTTAAGGTAAACTTCTGAATCTCTTTTTCCGTTGATACCTTTTCAATCTTTGCACCGACCCGGCTGAGTTTTTCCGGAAATTCTTCATATCCGCGTTCAATAAAATGAATGTCGTCAATCACGGTAATTCCTTCTGCTGCAAGCCCTGCAATGACCAGTGCTGCACCGGCACGCAAATCTGGAGCGCTGACCCTTGCACCCATATAATGGTCTACACCATTGATAATGGCTACATTGCTCTCAACCTTGATGTCTGCTCCCATACGGGTCAGTTCATCCACATATTTAAAACGGTTCTCAAAAATACTCTCCGTTACCGTACTCGTTCCCTGTGCAATTCCAAGTACCACTGCCATCTGTGGCTGCATATCCGTCGGAAAACCAGGATAAGGCAGTGTCGTCACCTGTGTATTGTGCAATGTTCCTGCCGCTGATACGCGTACTGCATCATCAAATTCCTCGATGCGGCATCCTGCTTCTAAGAGTTTTGCGGAAGTTGCCTCTAAATGTTTTGGAATGACATTCTTTACTAAAATATCTCCATGCGTTGCGGCTGCCGCAAACATAAAAGTTCCTGCCTCAATCTGATCCGGAATAACGGAGTAATCTGTCTTATGCAGTCTCTCCACTCCGACAATACGGATGACATCTGTTCCGGCTCCGCGGATGTTTGCCCCCATACTGTTCAAAAAGTTTGCAACATCTACTACATGAGGTTCTTTGGCTGCATTCTCAATTGTTGTCTTACCGTCTGCCATAACCGCTGCCATCATTACATTAATGGTAGCTCCAACCGAAACCTTATCCAGATAAATGTGGGTACCCACAAGCTCTTTTGCTTCCACGGCAACTGCTCCGTTCCGCAGTTCCACGCTTGCACCGAGTGCCTTAAATCCTTTGATATGCAGATCCATCGGACGGCTTCCGATATTGCATCCGCCCGGCAGTGCTACCTCTGCCTCTTTGTATTTGCCAAGCAATGCTCCTAACAGATAGTAGGAAGCACGGATTTTTTTCATAGAATCATAATCCACGCAAAGGCAATCGATATAAGATCCGTTGATCTTTACGGTATGACTGTCGATACGTTCTACTTTTGCTCCGATTCCCGCAATCGCATCCAACAGTACGTTAATATCACGAACATCAGGTAAATTATCTATTGTTACGGTTTCATCCGTCATAATGGCTGCCGCTAAAATGGCAAGTGCTGCATTCTTTGCACCACCAATTTCAACTTCACCGGAAAGCGGAACTCCACCTTTGATTACATATTGTTCCATCCTGCACCTCTATATTTTCATACAATCAGTAATTATAGTATCCTGTATTCTTATTTGTCAAGAATGTTTCTATCGTAAAATCTTTCCAATTATATTTCTGCTCATACAGTACTATTATAGCATAATTTTCCCATTTGTAAATTTACATAGTTTTACTTTTTTATTACATTTCTATGGCAGGGATCATTTCTTACTACTTTACTATATGTGTCTTTCTTTTTTTAGTGCATTCTAATCCTGTTTTGTGTCTGTGGTCTCTTTTGCTTTGAAATGATTATCAAATTTGACCTGTTTCCAGACTTTTTTATCGACATCAAATTTAAAATCTTCGGTATATTCATCGCATACCTTCTGATAAAGTTCCTGCTGACGCTGTCCGATGATCTCGTCTTTCTTTTCATCCGTTGCTTTTTGGTCGAACTCGCTGTCTAAACGGATCACATAATATCCCTTGTCTGTCTCAACCACACCGGACATTTCATTTGCTTTCAGCTTGTCTGCTGCTTTTAAGACTTTCTTATCCAGACTGCTGTTCTCATCTTTTGCGGAACCATAGGAGTCCTGTGCAACGGTCAGTCCTGCTTCTTCTGCTTTGGACTCTAATTCTTCCGGTTTTACTGCTGCTAATGCCTGTGCTTTCTGGCGCAATACTTTTTTCTCTGCATCACTGTATGCTTTCTGTTTTCCGTCCTCTGTAGTGGTTCCTTCGGTAGAAACGAAAACATAACTAAAGGTACGCTGCGCTGCTTCCTCGTCACTGACATTGGCATTGACATCTTCCTCTATTTTTGCCTGCATTCTCTGCTGGATCGTCACAAGACGCAGATACTCTTCTACATCTTCTTCTGTGGCACTCATTTCCGTAACGGCATCTTTCGAGTTGTCGGAGATAAATTTCTTTGCCGCTTTTTCTATTTTCTTTTTATCCTCTTTGGTGATCTTCACACCATAGTCATCGGCATGCGCCGCTAATGCGTAATAGGTCTTTAAGGAATCCATAACCTGACTCTTTACTTCCGCCTCCATGGTCTTTCCCTTGCCTGACATATCCTGTGACCAGTAATCATCTCCGAAATAAGAGCCATAAATACTGTCATAGGTATACTGGGTGTATCGTGCCGTAAAATTCGCAACCCCCAGTCTGACTTCTCCGTCTTTCATTTTTACAACAACTGCATCCTCATCTATCGACTTAGAAGCACATCCGGCTAACATAGATGCTCCCATCACTGCCGCAAGTGCCAATGCCGCAACTTTCTTTATTTTCATCTGTCTGTTCCTCCTAGTTTTCCTGTCTGCTTGTTTCATTATAGTGTAATACCAGCATTTTTTCAATATCCGTAAGGATCTTCTCGATCGCCTCTGTTACGGATAACTTCTCCTGTCTGGAATTTTTCTTAAAGTGGTAGGTAAAATACGGCCCCTTCTGATCCGGTGTAAAATCCAGTGCATAATCATACAGGGCAATAAAATCCGGGATCTTGACCGGGTCTATTGCTGCATGTTCTAAGAACACAAAGCGTATATTTTCGCCTTTTTGCGTTACTTCTTTTAAAAAGCATGAATGTGCCTTGGCTTTGACTTTTGCGATCCAGAGCAGATTTTCGACGGATTTTGGCGGATCTCCAAACCGGTCGATCAGCTCTTCTAGCATCTCTTCGCTCTCTTCTTCGTTTTCAATTCCCGCTATTCTCTTATAGATATCCAGCTTTTGGAATTCGTTCGGGATATAGGAAGGCGGAATATATGCATCTACGTCTACATCCAGTGCCGTATCAAAGTTCTCTTCTTTCTGCTCGCCTTTTAAATGGCGGACGGCTTCGTTTAACATCTTGCAGTATAGGTCATATCCGACCGCTTCCATGTGTCCGTGCTGTTCTGCACCCAAAAGATTTCCGGCACCGCGGATCTCTAAATCACGCATGGCGATCTTAAAACCGCTTCCTAAATCCGTAAATTCCTTGATGGCTGCTAAACGTTTTTCCGCAATCTCTTTTAGCATCTTATCCCGTTTATAGAGCAGGAACGCATAAGCTGTCCGGTTCGACCTTCCGACTCTTCCGCGAAGCTGATAGAGCTGGGAAAGTCCCAGATTATCTGCATCGTGGATGATCATTGTATTGACATTGGAAATATCCAGCCCTGTCTCTATAATGGTCGTGGATACCAGTACATCGATCTCTCCGTTGATAAAGCTGTACATGATATCTTCTAACTCCCGCTCTTTCATCTGACCGTGGGCAAAAGCGACAGAGGCTTCCGGCACCAGTGACGCAATTTTGGCTGCCACATCCTCTATCTGATTGACGCGGTTAAAGACATAGTATACCTGACCATCTCTTGACATTTCCCGGACGATCGCCTCTCTGACCAGTTCCTCATTATACTCCATAACATAAGTCTGGATTGGCATTCTGTCCATCGGAGGTTCTTCTAAGACGCTCATATCACGGATTCCGATCAGACTCATGTGCAGGGTTCTTGGGATCGGTGTCGCAGTTAATGTCAGTACGTCCACATTTTCTTTCATTTTTTTGATCTTTTCTTTATGGGTAACGCCAAAACGCTGTTCCTCATCGATGATCAGAAGTCCTAAATCTTTAAACGCAACATCTTTTGAAAGAACACGGTGCGTTCCTATGACAATATCGACCATTCCCTTTTTCAGATCCTCGATGGTCTTTTTCTGCTGCGCACTCGTCCGGAATCTGCAGAGCAGATCCACCCGTACCGGAAAATCTTTCATTCTTGACGCAAATGTATTGTAGTGCTGTTGTGCCAATATCGTGGTCGGAACTAAATACACCACCTGTTTTCCTTCCTGCACGGCTTTGAATGCCGCACGGATGGCAACTTCCGTCTTTCCATAGCCGACATCTCCGCAGATCAGACGGTCCATGATCTTCTTGCTCTCCATGTCCTGCTTGGTAGCTTCAATGGCAAGCTCCTGATCTTCCGTCTCCTCAAACGGGAACATTTCCTCAAATTCCCGTTGCCATACCGTATCTTCGCCATATACATAGCCTTCCCGGTTCTGACGTTTTGCGTAAAGTTCAACTAAATCCTGTGCAATATCCGCTACTGCCTTATGCACCTTTGACTTTGTCTTAGACCACTCCTGTGTTCCTAACTTATTCAGCTTCGGTTTTTTAGCATCCGCACCGGCATATTTCTGGATCAGCTCTAACTGGGTTGCAAGGATATAGAGATTTCCACCCTTAGCATATTCGATCTTAATGTAGTCTTTTACGACTTTATCTACTTCTACTTTTTCAATTCCGCGGTAGATACCAAGTCCATGATTTTCATGCACCACATAATCGCCGACATGCAGATCGGAGAAGCTCTGTATCTGCTCCCCTTCATAAATTCTGCGTTTTTTCTTCTTTTTCTTTTCCCTGCCAAAAATATCACTTTCCGAAATGACGACGCACTGCAGATCCGGGTACTCATAGCCCTTTTTGATTTTTCCATAGGCAACCATGACCTCGCCCGGTTTTACTTCATGCTCCTCGTCCTGTGTATAAAATGCACTGATCCCTTCTTCTGTGATATCCTGTGCTAAACGATTCGCTCTGGTTCTTGAACCGGATAGGAGAATGACACGATAGTGGTTCTTTTTATATCGTTTCAGATCCTTAATTAACAGTTCAAAACTGTTGTTATACGGATTGACGGTCTTCATCTGAATCGAAAAATATTCTTTGGTCGGAAGTGCCTTCTCTTTCATTTCAAGTGCCGCCAGACCGATGACCTTATGTGCCATCAGTCTTGCTGCAATTTCTTCATAGGAATAGAGAGAATCCATCTGTCCCGGTAAAATATAGCCTTTTTCCAGACGCTGCTTCATGCTCTCCTGAAACTCTTTTTCGATGACCCTTCCTTTTTCAATCGCCCGCACCGGTTCATCTAAAAATACGAGTGCATCCTCTTTTGAAAAATAGTCTAAAAGCGAAACTGTATCTTCTTCAAAATAAGTCAGGTACGCATCCATACCCTCGACACTTCCAAACTGCTCGATGCTCTCTTTTGCCGTTGACGCTAACATGCGTACACGATGAGCCTCCTCGGTCTTCATCTCTTTCTGATAAAGTTCACTGAGTTTTTTTGCATCTGCATCTATTTTCTTTAAACCTTTTTCTAAGGTAGCCTCTTCAAAGATGATCTCTGCCGCCGGATAAATCCGGACTTCTTCGAGATTCTCAAGGGAACGCTGGCTCTCTGCCGAAAAGCTGCGGATAGAATCAATCTCATCGCCCCATAATTCAATACGATATGGATTTTCTTCCGTCAGCGGATAGATATCTATGATACCTCCCCGGACTGCAAACTGTCCGCCTGCCTCTGCCTGATAGTTTTTCTCATAGCCCATGGCTACTAACTGCTTCGTAAACTCCGTCAGAATCAGCTCATCTCCCGGTGCGAGCCTTAAGATAAATTGTGTTAATTTTTCAAGAGGCATCAGGCGGTTCATCAAACCATCAAATGTCGTAACTAAAGTCATCTGCTCTTCTTCTAACAACACCTTCATGGCATTCATCCGCTCTTTGGTCAGCTGATTTCCCCGTAAGTCTGACTGGTAAAATAAAATATCTTTCGCCGGATAGTACACGGTATTGCCATCAAAAAAACGACAGTCCTCATACAATTCTCTGGCTTTTTGTTCGCTAAAAGTAGCAATGATTTTCTTTCCAAAACCATTGCCAACTCCGTATACCATATGTGCTTTTCCTGCGTCAACGCAACCGGAAATCTGAATGATTCCCTTTTCTTTCTTTAGGAATTCCCGGATTTTTTCATAATCCGCCCAGCCATTTAAGACTTCTTCGATTGCTTTCATTCTAATCTGTTACCTTCTTATTATATTCATTCATTGCTTTTGCCACTTCGCCGTTTACCATATAGCAGACCGCTTCCGCAGCTCTTTCCATGGCACCTTCTAAATGCTCCCGCTCCTCTTTTGTGAATCTTCCTAATACGAAGTCTGCTAAATCCCAGTCTTTTGGTTTTTCTCCGACTCCGACTTTGATCCGCATAAATCTCTGCGTATTTAAACACTTGATAATGCTCTTCACGCCATTGTGGCCGCCTGCACTTCCGCTCTCACGGATACGCAGATTCCCCGGTGAAAAACTGATATCATCGTAAATGACGATCAGTTCACTCTCCGGATCTAATTTGTAATAGTTCACCAGTTCCACAAGACTCTCACCGCTTAAGTTCATATAGGTCTGTGGCTTTGCGAGTATTACCTTCTGTCCGTTTATAACTCCTTTCCCCAACAGAGCTTTGTGTTTTTTTTCATTGATACTGATATGATACTTCTCTGCTAACGCATCAATGACATCAAATCCTACATTATGTCTGGTATGTTCATATTGTCTGGTAGGATTTCCTAAACCTGCAATTAAGTACATTTCGTGTATTTCTCCTGTTAAGAATGTGTCTGCTTTCTCTTTTCAATGATCTCTGCTGCTTCTGCAAGCTGCTGCTGATCATTGACTCCTGTAATATCTTCAGCATTTTCTAATGCAAATGCATCTGCCTTTAATCCTTTATCCTTTATGATCGTCAGTGTATCCGGCAGATAATATTCGCCCTGTGCATTATCCGTGGTCAATAGATCCAATGCCTGTCGCAGCTCTTTTGTATCAAAGATGTACATGCCGGAATTGATCTCATGTGATGCCAGTTCTGCCTCATTTGCATCTTTATGCTCTACACTCTTAATAAAGTTCCCATTTTCATCGCGGATAATTCGTCCATATCCGGTCGGATCGTCTACCATCGCAGACAATACCGTTACGGTATTTCCTTTTTCTCTGTGATAATCTTTTAATCTCTTTAATGTATCTGCCGTGATCAGCGGAGTATCGCCAAACAAGATCAGGGTTTCTCCCTCTCCGGTCAGAAAATCTCCTGCACATTTTACGGCATGACCGGTTCCAAGCTGCTCTGTCTGCAATGCATATTGAACATCCTTATGAGAAATCTCTGCCTCTACCACTTCATGTTTGTAACCGACTACCAGACAGATATCCGTCGCACCTGCACCTTTTGCCGCGTCGATCACATAGTCTACGAGACATTGTCCGTCTATACGGTGTACCACTTTTGGAAGTTCTGATTTCATTCGGGTTCCTTTTCCTGCTGCCAGTATAATGGCTTTCAACTGTTCCATAATATCCTCCGCGTTTTAATTTGCTTTTCCCATTATATTACAATACTTTATATTTTACAAAAACTTTTTGTATATTTTGTGGCGAAAATGTAACCTTTCCCATTTTTATTTCACTACTTTTTTAAATCACAGACAGGACAGTCCCGACTTGCGAAACTGCCCTGCTGATAGGTTCATTTTATGAATACTTATCTATGTACAGAATTATTTAGAACACATATCTCTCGTTATGCTCTACAACCACCTTCACACCATTGTCACCGCAATAGTATGTGTTTGCATTAAGTGTTCCTCTGCTCTCTACGATACAATTCTCTATATGTGTATTGTCTCCGATATAAACATCATTTAAGATGATCGAATTCTTGATCACACAATTCTTTCCGACAAAGACATTCTTAAACAATACAGAATTCTCTACCTTGCTGTTTAAGATACATCCACTCGATACCAGACTGTTCTTTACAACGGAACCGGTATTATATTTTGCCGGCGGCAGATCATCGATCTTAGAATAAATCTTTGGTTCACTGCGGAACATATAGTTACGCACGTCTTCTTTTAAGAAATCCATATTGGTCTTGTAATAGGATTCTACGGTTGCGATGTTGCTCCAGTAACCTGTCATTTTATATCCATAGATGCGTTTCAGATTCTTATAACGGATCAGAATATCCGTAACAAAATCCCAACGTGCCTCTTCTGCACACTTTTCTAACATCTCGATCAATGCTCTTCTGCGGATGACATAAATGCCGGTAGATACGGTATTAGAACGTGCTACCATCGGTTTTTCTTCAAACTCTACGATCCTTGAATCCTCATTCATCCGAACGATTCCGAAACGGCACACATCATCTTCTTCCGGTCCCATATCCCTGCATACTACCGTGATGTCGGCTTTCTTGCTGATATGGTAATCTAAGACTTCATTGTAGTCCATCTTGTAGACACAGTCACCACTGGTAATGATCACATATGGTTCATGGCATCTCTTTAAGAAATCAATGTTTCGGTAAATCGCATCTGCCGTTCCACGATACCACCAGCTGTTATCGGATGTAACCGTTGGTGTAAAGACATAGAGTCCTCCCTGTTTTCTTCCGAAATCCCACCATTTTGAAGAACTTAAATGTTCGTTCAGAGAACGGGCATTATACTGTGTCAGCACTGCAACTTTCTGAATATGTGAATTTGACATATTGCTCAGTGCAAAATCTATACAACGGAAACTTCCTCCGACCGGCATTGCCGCGATCGCTCTCTTATTTGAAAGTTCTCTCATCCGGTTATTGTTTCCGCCTGCTAAAATTAACCCTAATGCTTTCATTGTATCTCACCTGCCTTAATGATGTATTCGCCTGCCTTCAACTCTCCTTCTGTATAATCGGAAAGTTCTGTTACACCGGAAATTGCCGTATTCTTACCAATCTTTACTCCTTCCGGTATATAGGAATTCTCTCCTACCGTAACAAGTCCGAATGCATAAATACTCTCATTTAATTTGCTCGGTGCTTCTTCGCCTTCACCTAAAACCACACGGTCTGCAATCTCGGTATTCTCTGCCACGATGGATTTATCGATAATGACATTCTCTCCGATCGTGGTATTTGCCATAATAATGGAATCACGGACAACACTGCCTTTGCCGATCCGTACATTTGCTCCGATCACGGAACTATGTACTTCTCCGTAAATCTCGCTGCCTTCCCCGATGATACTCTTTTCCACTACGGCATCTTCTGATAAATACTGTGGTTCAAAAATCTCACTCTTGGTATAGATTCTCCAGTATTCCTCGTAGAGATTGAATTCCGGGATCAGATCGATCAGTTCCATATTGGCTTCCCAATAAGAGCCTAAGGTTCCAACATCTTTCCAGTATCCGTTGTATTCATAAGCAAACAGTCTCTGCTGCTTGCTGTGGCAATACGGAATTACATGCTTTCCGAAGTCACAGTTGCTCTGATCCTTCATAGAGATCAGGGCTTCCTTTAAAACTTTCCATGTGAAGATGTAGATTCCCATGGATGCCAGATTACTTCTCGGCTTCTCCGGTTTTTCCTCAAATTCCGTAATACGTCTTTCTTCATCTGTAATAACGATTCCAAAACGGCTTGCCTCTTCGATCGGTACCGGCATTGCTGCAATGGTTACATCTGCATTGTTTTCCTTATGGAAATCCAACATAACCTCATAATCCATCTTATAAATATGGTCACCGGATAAGATCAGGACATATTCCGGATCATAGGTATCAATGTAATTCATATTCTGGTAAATGGCATTCGCTGTTCCTGTATACCATTCACTGTTATTGCTCTTTTCATATGGAGGAAGTACGGTTACTCCACCATTGTTCCGATCTAAATCCCACGGAATACCTATTCCTATGTGAGTATTCAGCCGCAACGGCTGATACTGTGTCAGAACTCCGACTGTATCAATCCCTGAGTTGATACAGTTACTTAACGGAAAATCTATAATACGATACTTTCCTCCGAAAGTTACCGCCGGTTTTGCCACTTTGGCTGTCAGAACGCCTAATCTGCTTCCCTGACCTCCCGCTAACAGCATCGCAATCATTTCTTTCTTTGCCATTCTCATCACCCCTTTTAACCTTGCTTTTATTTCTTAATAATTATACCATACCCCGTCTCGGCATTTCAACAGCTTTCACAATTCTTCTGATAATTTGTGTATATTTTTGTAAAATTTAGTATAATGTAGATTTATTTTATAACTTTTTATGATTTCCTGATATTTTTGAACTTCGCTCAAATTCGTTTGCAATTTTGAAAGATAGGGTTATAATATATTAGATAAATATGCACTAAGATTTCTAGATAGAATGGACAGGTAAAAAATGTATCAGATTAATTTTAAAAAACCAATTCATATTCACTTTATCGGCATTGGCGGTATCAGTATGAGCGGTCTTGCCGAGATTTTACTTGAAGAACATTTTACGATCTCCGGTTCCGACTCGCAGAAGTCACCTTTAACCGAAAAACTTACGAATGCCGGAGCGAAGATTTTTTACGGACAACGCGCTTCTAATATTGAAGAAGGTACGGATTTAGTCGTCTATACGGCAGCGATCCACGAAGATAACCCGGAACTTGCCGCCGCGAAGGCTGCAGGCATTCCGACACTGACCAGAGCTGAGCTGTTAGGACAGATCATGGATAATTATTCGGATTCTGTTGCGATCGCAGGTACGCACGGAAAGACCACTACGACTTCTATGGTCTCCCAGATTTTTTTAGATGCCCGAATGGACCCGACCATTTCCGTTGGCGGTATCTTAGATGCGATCGGTGGCAACATCCGCGTTGGAAAATCCAACCTGTTTGTGACGGAGGCATGTGAATACACGAACAGCTTTTTGAATTTCCGCCCAAAATACTGTCTGATATTAAATATAGAAGAAGACCATTTAGACTTTTTTAAGGATATCCACGATATCCGTCATTCATTCCGTCTGTTTGCAGAAAATACGGCTCCTGACGGCGTGATCGTTCTAAATGGTGCCATTGAACAGCATGAGGCTATTACAGAGGGACTTTCCGCGAAGATCGTTACCTATGGTCTGTCTGCTGACAATGATTTCTATGCTTCTGATATTTCTTATACTGAAAAGGGATGTGCAAGTTTTCTTGCTCATGAAGGAGATACGACGATCGGACAGATCACGCTTTCCATTCCTGGAGAGCACAATGTACAGAATGCCCTTGCGGCGATCGCTCTTTGCACACAGATGAAGATTCCGGTTACTTCTATTATAAGTGGTTTGTCTGCTTTCCATGGAACCAAACGCCGTTTTGAAAAAAAAGGTACGGTCGGCGGCATTACGATCATCGACGATTACGCCCATCATCCGACGGAGATCCGCGCAACCTTAGAGGCTGCAAAAAATTATCCTCATGAACGTATCGTCTGTGTTTTCCAGCCACATACCTACACGCGCACCAAAGCATTTTTAGAAGATTTTGCCGATGCCCTGTCTTTAGCGGATATCGTTGTGCTTGCAGATATTTATGCTGCAAGAGAAACCGATACCTTAGGGATCAGCTCCGGTGATATCCAGAAGAGACTTCAGGATGCCGGAACAACGGCTTATTATTTCCACTCCTTTGATGAGATTGAACAATTTTTATTAAAAAAATGTATGAACGGAGACCTGTTGATAACTATGGGTGCCGGAGACATTGTAAACGTGGGTGAACATCTGCTTGGACAGTAGTTATCCACATTGTCCACATGGAGTAGCGAATAATTTTCCGCTCTTCCATGTGGATTTTTTTTATTTACATAATATTTTTTGTAAGTTACGGTTTGTCCCGATTTTGGGGGAAAACTATTTTTTTGTGAGTTAACCATAATGGTTTTGCACAAAATTATCCACATTATCCACAATCTCGAAACCCTTGATAAACAGGGGCTTTGTGGGAAATATAGCACTTCTCTTTTCAAAAAAACTGTGCTATAATTCACAACATATCAAATTGAGAGAGAAAACGAAAGAGGGAGCTTTCATGTCAAATATTACACTACACACAGATAGTCCTGCTACGACTACCTGTGTTCCTAATGTCTTTATTGACCGGTATATGGTTCACGCGAGTGGTGAGTTCGTGAAGATTTATCTCTATCTGCTCCGCTGTATCAACGGCAATAAAAGCGAACTGTCCATTTCTAAAATGGCAGACAAATTTGAACATACGGAAAAGGATATCAAACGTGCGCTGTGCTATTGGGAAAAACTGAACCTTCTCCGCTTAGAATACGATAATGAGGGAGATCTGTCCGGTATTTATTTTTTAGATTCCGGAAATATGCCACAACCACAGGAGGTAAGTGCTCCGGAACTTGTCACTGCACAAAGGATTCCGAATACTGTAACCGGCAGCACAACGCATATGCCGCAAAATGCTGCAACAGACAATACCGCAGCACCTGCCACAGAGGAAAAAGAGAACGGCAGACGCGAATATTCTACTGATGAGATGGACAATTTCCGCGAAAAAGAAGATGTCCGTACGATGCTGTTTGTTGCAGAGAAATATTTAAAACGTCCTCTGACTCCGACCGATATGCAGATGATCCTCTACTGGTACGATAGCCTTGGATTTTCTGCCGAGTTAGTAGAATATCTGATCGAGCACTGCATTGTAAAAGGTCATCCGAGTCTCCGCTATATGGACAAGGTCGCTCTTTCCTGGGCAGACTTAAAGATCCACACTGCGGAACAGGCAAAGCAGCTTTCTACCGTACATAATCAGGCTTATTATGCAGTGATCAAATCCCTTGGCATCAGCAACCGCAACCTGGTACCGTATGAGATGGATTTTATTGAAAAATGGATGAAGGAGTATGGCTTTACCCTTGATATTATCACGGAAGCCTGCAAACGTACCATTCAGGCGATTCACCAGCCGAGCTTTGAATATACCGATACGATCCTGCACAGCTGGAAAGATAATAAGATCCATCATTTAGAGGATATTGCAGTTTTAGATGCTTCCTATAAGGATAAGAAAGCAAAGAAGCATCCGACACCACCGAAAAATACCGGAAGTAAATTCAACAATTTCTCCCAGAGAAATTATAACTATGACCAGTTAGAACGTCAGCTTTTAAACCGTTCAATTCAGTAAAGGAGAGGCTATGGCTTTAACAAATGCTCAATATGATGAGATCATGCGGGGTTATGAACAGCGTCAGACCGAAAACCGGCACAGATTAGAACTCCGCACCAAAGAGATTTATGAAAAAGAACCACGGCTGACACTTTTAGATGACGAGATTTCTTCTACTTCTGTTTCGAGTGCCAGACTGTTGTTATCCGGTGATGAAGCAGAATCCCAAAAATTACGGGAACGTCTTACCCTTTTGCAAAAGGAAAAATCCGGTCTGATCGCATCCCTCGGATATCCGAAGGACTATCTCGCGCCGACTTATACCTGTGCAGACTGCAAGGATACCGGATATATCGGCAACGAACGCTGCCACTGCTTTAAGCAGGCAGCCATTGATCTAGTGTATACACAGTCGAACTTAAAGTCGGTGTTAGAAAAAGAGAATTTTTCCACTTTTTCTTTTTCCTATTATTCCGACGAGCAGACCAATCCTGCTACCGGACTTTCCGCGAGAGAGACTGCACAGAATGCCGTTGCGGAATGCCGGAATTTTATTGCCGGCTTTACAAAAGAATTTTCTAATCTCTTTCTGTATGGTGATACCGGTGTCGGCAAGACTTTTTTATCCAACTGTGTTGCAAAAGAGTTATTAGACCGCGGTCATTCGGTCATTTATTTTACGGCGTTTGAACTGTTTCATGTTTTTGAAAAAAATGTTTTTGAACGTGCACAGGATATGGCACTTCCGTATCAGAATATTTTTGACTGTGATTTACTGATCATTGATGACCTTGGCACGGAGCTTTCGAACTCCTTTACGGTCTCTCAGCTATTTTTATGTCTGAATGAACGTATTTTAAGAAAAAAATCAACCATAATATCTACAAACCTTGGTTTAAACCAGCTTGCAGAAATTTATTCCGAACGGACTTTTTCGCGTATTTCTTCTAATTATACGATGATCAAACTTTTCGGAGACGATATCCGCATTAAAAAGAAATTGCAATAACAGTATATCTTTGCTATAATCTTTTGTGGTATTTTTTAAGAACTTATTATAATTACAATAAATGAACATATGGAGGAACTCTATCATGGCAAATGATGAAAGAAACTTGGAAACGATTCCAACCGGTGCTCTCGGTCTGATTCCGTTAGCAAGCTGCACGGAACTCGGAGAGAAGGTGAACCAGTATCTTGTAAAATGGAGAGACACACGTCACAATGCACACAAGGATAACATTGCATTCAAGGATTATCACCGCGCATCTTATATTGTAAATGCAGATACCCCTCGTTTTGGTTCCGGTGAAGCCAAAGGTGTGATCAAAGATTCCGTTCGTGGTTATGACCTCTATATCATGGTGGATGTGACCAACTACAGCATGACTTACTCTCTGTGCGGACAGACAAACCACATGTCTCCGGACGACCACTACGCTGATGTAAAACGTATCATCGCAGCCGTTGGTGGTAAGGCACGCCGTATCACGGTCATCATGCCATTCCTGTATGAAAGCCGTCAGCATAAGAGAAGTTCCAGAGAATCTCTCGACTGTGCAATCGCTTTACAGGAACTGACTGCCATGGGTGTAGAAAATATCATTACTTTCGATGCTCATGACCCTAGAGTTCAGAACTCCATTCCGCTGCACGGATTTGAGACCGTTCAGCCGGCTTACCAGTTTATCAAAGGTATCTGCAAACACATTAAGGATTTACAGATCGATTCCGATCACATGATGATCATCAGCCCGGATGAAGGTGGTACAAACCGTGCCGTATATCTTGCCAACGTTTTAGGTCTGGATATGGGTATGTTCTATAAACGCCGTGATTACAGCCGTATCGTAGACGGACGTAACCCGATCGTAGCACACGAATTCTTAGGCTCTTCCGTAGAGGGCAAGGACGTGATCATTATCGACGATATGATCTCCTCTGGAGAAAGTATGATCGACGTTGCAACTGAATTAAAGAAGAGAAAAGCAAACCGTATCTTTACCGTTGCAACCTTTGGTCTGTTCACAAACGGATTAGAAAAATTTGACAAGGCAGTAGAAGATGGTATCATCTATCGTGTCGTAACGACCAACCTGACTTACCAGAGTCCTGAACTGCTTTCAAGACCTTACTACATCAACTGTGATATGAGTAAATACATCGCTTACATCATCGATACTTTAAATCATGATACAACGATCAGCGATCTCTTAGATCCATACGAGAGAATCGATAAACTTCTGAAAAAATACAGAGCCGGCGAATACTAAAATTCCCCGGTTTCCCTTCCCAAAGTGCACCTTTGCCCGAGGGGCTTTTTACTCTATAGGAAACACAGTTTTCATACTTTAACGGAACATTGTATTTTCGATAGAGCAAAAAAGGATTTCCGATAAGTCGTCCTACGACTTACAGGAAATCCTTTTTTATGTACGATCATTATGTGATCCTATACTGATTTATCCGTTCTCTTAGAACAATGGAACCCGTCCTGCGAACTTCTCGTTGATCACATAGTATGCAAAACCATCTTCCGGTTTCAGATACAGCTTTAAGGATTTAATGGTAGATACTCTGTGTCCCTCTGATACAAATACTTCTTTTACCTTATTTGTAATCTCTTCTACAGAAGACTGCTGTCCGTAATACTCTACAAATACTTCGGTCTCGCTTTCGCTCTGTTTCTTAGCGGCTGCCTTGCGTGTGGCTTTTTTCTTTGGAGCTTTCTTTACTTCTTCTTTTACAGCCTCTGTTGTCTCTTTTACGGTTTCTTTTACATTCGCTAACTTTTCTGTTGCCTTTGCTTCTACTGCGCTGGCTGCTGCTTTTACTTCTGCTGCCTTTGCCTCAAGAGTCTTTGTCTCTGCAGGTTTTACTTCTGCTTCCTTTGTTTCAGCAGGCTTTACCTCTGCTTCCTTTGTCTGTGCAGTTGTTACAACTGGTTTCACTTCCGGCTTCTTTCCTGATTTTGCGTTCATATGCTCCTCCTATTCACAAACTAAGAACTTTTCCATTGCATCTAAAGCTTCCGCTTCATCCTCTCCATTTGCTACGATATTTACTTTCATACCGTTGGAAGGATTAAATGCCATAATTCCCATAATACTCTTGGCATTAATCTTGCGGTTATTGCTCTCTAATATGATCTCACTGTCGAACTTACAGGCTACCTGTACCAGTTCGGCAATCGGGTTATCATGTTCTTTTTCAACATCAGAAACTACAATCTCTTTTTTACTCACAGTCCCAATACCTCGCTTCACTTCATTCCGTGTTCTAACATATTGCTACATTGTATAGCTTATTCATGTAATATAGCCTATTCGCAGGGGTTTTACAATATGTTTTTTTCATTTTTGGCAATTTCCAACAAGGATTCCAACAAAACTACATTTTTTTATGCAACTTTTCTATTTTAAATATGCATAGAAGCAGCTTCCTGATCCTTCCAGTGTATTCTTGGCTTCTTCCATATTTTTCCTCTGAATTGCTCCGCTTCCCGGTTCATAAATACACACACTGTTCGAATCGTACCCTGTGATCAGAACGGCATCTCCTGTTCCGCGTACTGCAAAGACCGGATTTCCCTCACTGACATAGTAAAGAACCTGCTCTACTCCGCATCCGCTTAGATCCAGTACCGTACTTTCCTTTAAGGCTTCCTGCAAGATCTGTTTTGCGGTTTCACCGTTTTCTAACAACGCTCCTGCATCTAAATTCAGCCCTTCTTTTTTCAGGATAACATTCAGGCATTTTGCAGCCGTGCTATTGCCCTGTGCCTGTGTTCCATCCGCTATGACGGTTTCTCTTAAAGCCCTGCGTGAACGCTTCCAGATGTACTGCTGCTTTGTTCCTACAACCACTCCCATTTTTTCATCGGCTGCTCTGACCGCTTCAGCTGCATTCGCTGTTCCAAGCACGACCTTTCCTGCTGCATAAGCGTAATACTGCTGCTCACCCGAAATATCTAACTGCACCTCTTTTGATCTCTCATGGATGATCTCTTTTGAAACCAGAGTCTGCAATTTTTTCTCTTCTTCTGCCGCCTTTGCAAGCTGTATCTGCACCTGTGTCTGGCGTTCTTTTGTCGAAGTTGTATGCAGCTCGGCTTTTGCTCCGCTCTCTTCCTCGCTGTTTACGATCGTATCCTCCGAAGCATCCACATAGGCTCCGCCCTCCGGACGGACTCTGCTCAAATAGATGGTATTTTCATCTATACGGACATCTGTAATATAATATCCGCCTTTTTCATAGGTCTTTACTACTTTATAATCTTCTTCCGGTGATAAGATCCGGATCTGATACATTGGAAATACCTGATTTCCTGCTGCATCCTTAACGCTGTCTGCATTTCTCGCCTGTCCGTATATAAAATCTTCTCCGATAAATCCGATGGCACGCGTCTCTTCTCCACCGCTGCTCTTGACCGGATGTGTATTTCCCGTCTCTAAATCTTCCACTAAAAGCTGTCCTTCGCTATCTTTATATGCAAGGTAGCGTCCGCTTGCTGACACCTGATAGGTTCCTGCCTTTAAATCCTTCCTTTTTTTGGTAACTTTCAGGCTGTCTAAATCGATCTGATAAAGTGTCTTGCCTGCGATCAGGTAGAACTGTTCCTGATTGTTCTGATATGCCAGCTCTCCTAAATCTTCTTTCATAACCTGATAAGAAGTCGTTACCGGTAAAAACAGCTGCTCTTCTACCGTATTGGTTACAGAGTCATAATGGCACACACTGATCCCGGTCCTGCCCTCATGGATTCCCCGGTTCATGTAGCCATAGACTAAAAAGTCCATACTTCCACGCTCATCAATGCTGACAATACGGATATCGTGTTCTCCATAATTTTCCCTGTCATCCACTTCTTCCATATCCGAACGGAAACTGAATACCTTTGCGATCTGATTGGTGTCCTGATTGTACATCCACAGATCTCCTTCCTGTACAAAGGCTGCAACGCTTCCATTTTCATTTGAGATATAGTTTACATCCTTAGAACGTATCCCCAACTGGATATAGTTATCATAAATACTGTCTTTTCCACCTGAAAAAACGCGGTTCATCGATCGCTCATAGCTGAGCAGATACGGTCTTGCACTGGTGTATCGTATTCTATAGTATTCCTCTACATTATAGTATTCGGAATCCGAATCTTTTGCTTTTACTACATAATCTAACGTGATCACATTACAGGTACTGCTGATCTCCTTAATGGACGGGATCGGTTCACTGACTTTCTGATATGGAAAATCTGCCCATGTCACCTGCTTTAAGGAAGAATGGATCGTAACGTTATTCAGACTGCTGTTATCCCCTGATGAGTTCGGTTCTAAGTAAGTTGCCAGTGTCCCTTTTGTTTCCGGATTCATGGATGTATCATGAAAATCCTTCGCAAACGCAAGGCTCTCCTGCACATAGGCATCTACCGGCTGTATGATGCGTGTGTAATAGTAGACTTCTTTTTTTCCCTGCTGCAGCTTTAAGATCAGAAGATATTCCTCTCCCTCTTCAATGATGTTCTGTATTTTAATATTCGCTGTCACCTGTTTGTCTTCTGCCTTAAAATTTTTCACATCGGCTTCTGCGACCAAACGCTTCCTGTCCATGCTTCGGATCTCATAGGAAATCTTATCAATGGAATTGCCGAAAGTCTCAATACTGACAGGCAATTTACGGCTTTTATCTAACGGTGTAATGCTGTCTCTCATATATACTGCATTCATCTGTGCCGTATGACCATGAAGTTCATTGATCTCTTCATCTGCATAGGTGAGCGTAACAACCGGCAGTGTTGCTCCCGCCATATTATCGGTCGTGTCATTGCTCGAATGACGGTTTATTAGTCCCACGATCAATACGGTCAGTACAAATGCCCCGATCAGTGCGATTATTTTTATCTTTCCTTTCTTCAAAAGCCTGTCCTCCCTTTCTTCAAAAACAGGCGGTGCCATACGGCACCGCTGACTTCTTTCATTGTATATAGTTTTATCCAAAAACTCAACTACTATTTTACCACCAGCGGTTACAACGCCGATGTCTGCAGCGTCTTCTATACATTTCATTGTATAACAACACTTCCACCAAATCGGACAATCCTCCGCCACGGCGGGAACCTCCGCAGCATTCGCTGGTCTCTACTTCGTCTTTTTCGCTATCCTGTGCGATCTTATCCATAATCCGTTTGCTGACTAAAGAGAGCATCGTTTTATCCGGATATTCGTCAAACATCAGGCTTCCCTCATACTCCATTCTGTCACATTCTTCGTCCACATATTTCTGGATCTTTTTGACCTCATTCGGATAGAGTTCCCTCATCCGGTCTAAATCCTTTTCATACTCCATTTCTTTTAAATAATTCCCCTGCATCTGCATCGGCAATCCTGCCTGCATTTGCATCTGGTATGGCGCATAAAACGGATAGGTCTGTGGTGAGTAATACCAGTCTTTATTATTATAGTCCACTCCACTTCTCCTGGAAAAAACATCACTATACTATATGCCTCTTTTCCAAAAAAGTGCGGCTCCTCTATCCTCTTTTTTTCTTTTTCTTACGCAGATACATCTCCATGTCTGCTCTTTCAATGACAATCTGAAGATTGGTATGTTCCACATCATCTATCGTATAGCTTCCAATACTTGCCGAAACCGGATACTCCCGTTTCTGACTCTCATTGACCTGCCTGATATGATTCTGAAATTCCTGCTCAAATTCCAGATGCCGTCCATCTGCAACGTTTTCAAGTCCCAACACGATAAACTCATCGCCGCCAAAACGCATACAGACTTCCTCTTCCCGGCTTGCTTTTTTCAAACATTCTCCAATTGTCTTGATCAGCCAGTCGCCTTCGTGATGACCATAAGTATCATTCACTTTTTTCAAACCATCAATATCGATAAAGCTGATGTACAGACTTCTTCCGCTGCTCTTTGCATACATTTTATACTTATCTGCCTGTATCTGAAAACCAACCCGGTTGTAGAGTCCGGTCAGACTGTCAAACGCACTCATGCGGTCTAATTTTTCCGTGATGTTCTGCAAGATCTGTTTTTTCAAAACACTCTCTACGGCATTTCCAAGTTCCAACATCCACTGTTTGATCAGATCCGCTTCGGTTGCCATATCACAGTGTCCGATCATGCAGTATCCGAAAAAATGCTCCTGATAGTGGATCGGCATAATAAACGAAACTACATTCTCATCTGCCGTACATTCTTTTGGAAGCAGCATCCCCGGTTCTAACTCACCATAGGAAGAAAATACTCCTTTTTCATAGGCGATCGGCAGTCGGTATCTTTCTGTCTCCGCTTCATCCCATGCGGCATCCTGCAACGAATCTCTGTTTCCATAACTGCGTACCATACGTCTTGCAAAGGCATCCGTATCACGGAATGCTATGTAAAAACACTCCGTCTCCAACCCCGGAACAAATTCTTTGACCGGCCCAATAAAATCCTTGACCTTCTTAGACTTCATAAAACTGTTAAAGACTTCGTTCATTCTCCTCTGATAATTCTTGGTCTTTGCGGATTGGCGGATCAAGCGGTGTTTTATTTCTCTGCCATCGTCCTGTCCTTCTCTTTCACAGCCACAACTCTCTGAATAGATCTGGGTAGTCGGTATTTGAACGCAAAGCTTTTGTATCTCATTTGCCGTTTTTGTCATAAGATATTCACAGGCACGATATCCCATAGTCTCTCTATCACAATCCACCGTTGTAATCCTTGGAGAATTATCCTTTGCGATCGACACATTATCGAATCCTGTAACTAAAACATCCTCCGGTACCCGGTATCCGCGATCCTGCAATTCCATAATGGCTCCTGCTGCCATACAGTCATTTGCACAGATGATCGCTTCGGGAATCCTGTGCATCCTGTCGAGTTCACTGACTACATAGGTTCCTGCTTCCACACTGTAATCCCCTTTGAAAAACCAGTGGGAATCAAATGGGACCCCTTCTTCTTCTAAAACATCTTTGTATGCCTGTGCTCTTTTTGCCGCATCACTGTATTCTTTCGGACCATCAATATATGCCAGCTTACGCGCGCCATGCTCACATATGACATGGCGAACCATCTGACTCATTGCATGGTAATCGTCAAATTCTATGCAGCCCATGCCCTCTGTTTTTGCCCCTACGGAAATCACCGGAACGCCACTCTCCCTCAAACGTTCCACCACGCGTCTTTGCATATTTTTTTCATGAAGTGTCTCGCGTGCCAAAATAATTCCATCGTAATTCTGCGGATTCAGTAAATCAAAGATTTTAAAAGCTCCCCTTTTATAACCTCCGGTCTGCAGATGGTCCCCACTGCAGTGAAACACATGGATACTTCCCCCATGCTCCGACTGATACTGTATCATCCCCTGTACCAGCTCCTGCTGATTGCTATATTCCATTCCGCACAATACAACTGCTATTTTTTTCATAAAAATACCTCATACATTTTTCTTCTGCTATCTCTCTACAATACCCCAATACTACGCTGATACGCTTTGCTGCCCCTCACAAAACGGTTGCGTGAAGATATTTTTTGTTTTACAATAAACTCATTCATACTAAAGGAGTTACTTATGAGCACAAAGAAACAGGAAACGCATACGCATGAGCATGAACACTCACATACGCATGAACATGACCACGGTCATCATCACGAAAACACAAAGGCTGTTTTAAACCGTATGTCCCGTGCGATCGGTCATATGGAAGCCGTTCGTACTATGATCGAGGACGGCCGCGACTGCAGCGAGGTTCTGATCCAGATTGCCGCTGTCCGTTCTGCCATCAATAATATAGGAAAGATCATTTTAGAAGATCACATTAACCATTGTGTCGTAGATGCCGTGGAAACCGGTGACACCCAGGTACTAAAAGACCTTGAAGAAGCGATCAACAAATTTATAAAATAAAGTGGAGCTTACTGACTCCACTTTTTCTTCGTGTATCTCTCTGCCTTTCCTATTCAGCACTCTTTGCACAGCATACCCGGTTCTTTCCCGATCTCTTCGCCTCGTACAATGCTTTATCTGCCTGTTCAAAAAATGTGCTGGCATTCTCATATATTTTTGTATATTCCGCAACTCCGATACTTAAAGTAAAATGCTTTTCCCCCAGTTCTGTCTGAAAAGCAATTTCTTCAAACTTCTTTCGGATATTCTCTGCAATTCCTGCTGCTTCTTCTATGCCCCGTTTCGGAAGAATCATCGCAAACTCCTCACCACCGTAACGTGCACAGAAATCACTGTTTCCATGTCCCTCCGCAAATGCCACAACCACTTTGCGAATGACCTCATCTCCAAATGCATGACCATAGGTGTCATTGACTTTTTTAAAATTATCAATATCGGCGATCATAACGGAAAAAGTCTCTTTTTTCTCCTCATACCGCTTCACGTGATATTCTAACTCTTCATAAAATGTCTCATGATTATACAGATGCGTCAGGGAATCCCTGACGGATTTTTCTTCCTGTAATATATAGGAAAGGTTTACCTGTTCTTCTAACACAAACGTTACAAACGTGCAGCCTGCAAAGATCGTTACATCGATCAACAGATTCTCCGGTGGCAGATATGGGGAATGTGGTAAAAAATACCCCTGATATGCCGCATACAATGCGGTAGAGATTCCTGCCTGCAACAGCATCATCTTCCAATCCCTGTAAAACGGACACAGTACCATCGGGAACAGCAATGCGACCGGCATCAGTCCGACACTGGTATGTACCCAAACAGGAACCGCTGCAAATCCCGATACCAAGAGGATCATAAATATAGAAACGGTTCTATGGCTTTTATCTTTAATAAACTTTTTAAATAAAATATCTCCTGCTGCCAGCCAGACTCCCTGTCCGATCGATGGGCGGGCTACAAACAGATAGAAGTAATAGCCTCTGCTGCACTCTTCATTCGGCTGAAAAAAGATAAACAGAAACAACTCCATGATCAACGTTGCAAGCCATACTTTTTTCAATGCATTTATGACAATGAAGCCCCACTCTTCACTCTCTTTTGTATTAATCCTACGACTTGTATTTATGTATTTCTTCATATGAATACCCATTTTCTTACCTTCTGTTATTATTTTAGTATAACCCATGGTTTTTGCAGTTTCAAGTGCTTTTCCTGACTTTTCCATCCCCTTTTTCGCGTTTCTTCGCATATTGGATGAACATTCATAAATTCTTAAGATATTTTTATGTAAGATTACCGTTGATTTTTACTTGAAATCGTTTTATTCTTGTTTAGGTAGTGTAAATTTGGTGTAAATCTTTTTTTACATTGCTTTTTTATCTATATATGAATATACTTTTTCGAGGTGAAATACATGAAGAAACTAAAAAATATTTTATCAGGCATAAAGAACTTTTTCTCAAAGGTACATTCAAAGTTACCAAAGATCCCGCCTATGAAACCGGAGACGCGTGAAAAGCTGAATAAGGTTGTGAACTTTATGAACCGCTTTTCGATTATCTTCCATATTATACTGGCATGCTTTTTGACATTTATCATTGAGTTTATTTCCAGAAGAAACCTGCGTTCTACTTTAACCTTTATGGATGCACATACCTGGGCTTACCTTTATAACTCACTGATCATTTTTGTTTCGCTGTCCATTGTGTACTTTTTCCGCAGAAGAGCCCTTGCCCGCGTCATCATCAGCGGTCTGTGGCTGTTCCTTGGAATTATCAACGGATGTATCTTAGCACAGCGTGTCACACCATTTGGCTATACCGACTTAAAGATGGTCACGGACCTCTTAACCATGCAGAATACGAATTACTTTACTGCCGGTCAGGCATTGATCGCCGTTATCGGAGTCGCTGCTTTTATTGCCTTTTGTATCTGGCTTTGGGCAAAGGGTCCGAAATTCCAGGGACGTTCTAACAAACTGGTCGTTTTCCTGTTTGTGGCATCCTGTTTTATCTGGGTTCCACTGACCACACAGGCAGCGCAGGATAAGCATATCATCGCTTCTTATTTTTCTAATATTGCACAGGGTTATGAAAATTACGGTTTTGTTTACGGTTTCTCCTCTTCCGTTGTGGACAGAGGCATGAGCAAACCGGATGCCTACTCAAAAAAGAAGATTGAATCGATTGAAGATTCCGTAAAAGTAGCGGATACCAGCCGCTCTAAAGAGGATATGCCTAATATCGTTGTCGTTCTGTTAGAGTCTTTTGTAGACCCTACTGATATCAACTTTTTAAAGACTTCAAGTGATCCGATCCCGAACTTCCATGAACTGGAGGCAAATTACTCCACCGGTCATATGACGGTTCCGGTTGTAGGTGCCGGTACGGCGAATACGGAATTTGAAGTTTTAACCGGTATGGGACTTCAGTTCTTCGGAACCGGAGAATATCCATATAAGACGATCTTAAAAGAAACAGACTGTGAAAGCATTGCTTCCGACCTTTCTAAATTAGGTTACGGAACTCATGTAGTCCACAACAACGGCGGTAACTTCTACAGCCGTGCCAATGCGTTTTCTATGATGGGATTTGATACCTTTACCAGTAAGGAACTGATGAACATCACGGAATACACTCCGCTTGGTTCCTGGCCTACTGATGATATCTTAGTGGATGAAACGATCAAGTCCATGGATGCCACACCGGATCAGCAGGATCTTGTCTACACGATCACGGTTCAGGGTCACGGCGATTATCCGACGGAAAAGGTCATTGAAAACCCTGAAATTACCGTTAGTGGTGCAAAAGATGAAGCTACCAATAATCAGTGGGAATATTACATTAATGAAATCCACGAAGTGGATAAATTTATCGGAAAGTTAAAGGATGCCCTTGCGCAGCGTGATGAGAAAACGATCCTCGTGCTCTGGGGGGACCATCTTCCTACACTCGGCTTAGAAGAGAGTGATATGGCAACCGGTGATATTTTTAAGACAAAGTATGTAACCTGGAATAATTTCGGTTTGGAGAAACAGGACGCTGATCTGACTTCCTATCAGCTTTTAGCTCACTTAACCGACCAGCTTGACATCCATGAAGGAACAATGTTCCGTTTCCATCAGAGTCAGCAGGATGTAGCAACTGACTCTAAGGATTACATCCAGAATTTTGAGCTTTTACAGTACGATATCCTTTATGGAAAACGCTACTGCTACAACGGCGATAAAGACCCGTATCCGGCTTCTGATCTGGTCATGGGTATCGATGAGACCAGTATTGACCGAACGTGGCTTGCCAGTGATGGAAAACTGATGATCTACGGACAGCATTTTACTCCCTGGAGTAAGGTCTTTATCAATGGCACCAAGGTTCCTACTACTTATGTCAGCGGCAACTATCTTAAGATTAAAACGGATAAATTAGAGGATGGCGATGTCCTTGTCGTGAACCAGATGGGTTCGAGCAATACGATCTTTAGAAGCTCCAACGAATATGTTTACCATATTCCTGCTGACCCTTCCGAAGAGACGCCTGCTACTGATACACCGCAAAACGAAACAGATATCGAAGATCAGGATGCCCTGATGAATAATATGGATAAAAACGAAGTAGTAAACGACATTCAGGAAGGAACCGAAGAACCGGTAAAACAATATCCACCGGCAACCGCAAAAGAATAGTGAGATTGTGAGAATTTCTCCTTTATAGCTTTATAAAAAATAGTGAAAAAACGGCAGCTTGAAAATGCGATTCAAGCTGCCGTTTTTGTGTTCTTATTTCTTCATTCCGGTATATGGTCTGTCAATCTGAATAACAGTGTAATACTCTTTTCCGATCCGCTCCCAGACACTTTCCTGCACTTTTTCTTTGACCTGTGCATCTGTCAGCGGATAATCAAACGGTACCAACACATCAAATATCATATTTGTATGCGTTGGTCCGATGACGGTTCTGAAATCGTGCATGGACACATCGCCCTCTAAATTTTCTACAATGTCTTTTACTGCCGCCCGCAACTCATTGGTCTGCTCATCATTCACCACCAGCGGGTCCATATGAATGACTGCCTCGCAGTGCAGTTGTTCCTTTAAATCATTTTCTATAATGTCAATCATATCGTGTATCTTTAAAATATCCTCATCTGCCGGTACCTCTGCATGAAGTGAGATCATCACACGTCCCGGTCCATAATTATGTACCACTAAATCGTGAATCCCCAGTACCATATCATAGCCGTTTACAATTTCTTCAATCCGCTCCACAAATTCCGGTTCTGCCGGCTGCCCAAGCAACGGATCTAGCGTATCCTTTGCAGCTGAAAATCCCGCATAGAAGATAAACAAGCCTACCAGAACTCCACAGTAGCCATCCACCTGTAATCCGGTATATTTTGCAACAATTGCTGCAATTAAGACAACGGTTGTTGCAAGTGTGTCACTCAGACTGTCCACTGCTGTCGCTTTCATTGCTGCCGAATCGATTTTTTTACTGATCTGACTATTGTAAAAATACATGTAAATTTTTACTAAGATAGATACTACTAAAATTCCCATTGCCAAAAGGCTGAATTCTACTTCTGTCGGATGCATGATCTTATCCACAGAATTCTTGATCAGTTCAAATGCCATCAACAAAATGACTCCTGAAACGATCAGTCCTGACACATATTCAATTCTTCCATGACCAAACGGATGATCCGGGTCCGGCTTCGCCCCTGCAAGTTTAAAACCGATCAGAGTCACAAAAGAAGAACCTGCATCGGACAGGTTGTTAAACGCATCTGCAGTAATGGAAATGGAACCACTGATCGTTCCTGCTATGAATTTTCCTGCAAACAGACATATATTTAAAAAGATTCCCACGACTCCGGTCAGCATTCCATATGCCTGCCGGACTGCCGGCGAAGATGTATTTTCCTTATCCTTGATAAATATTCCAGCCAATAATGTTACCATGTTTTTTCCTCTTTCTATGATTTTTCTATCATTCTATTTAAATTCGCTCAATTTCTGATTCAGCCATTCTATCATCCCGGTTCTTCCCTCCTCCGTAAATGGAAATTCCCGTATTTGCTTTTTTTCGTCCTCTGTTTCTTCCCAACAGTATGGCTGTGGATAAACTGCTGCTGACAGAACTGCTTCCTCTTCCTCGTCTTTTTTTCGGATAAGTCGATAACGCATATTTCCATAGCTGCCGGTAAATGCCCTGTTGTATGTAAAATAATTCAGTTTGTAGATATCGGTATCTTTTATCTGCATGTAGAGCCTCCTTGGATGTTTTTTGTATCGTATGTGTGGGGACGGGTCCGGGTTACATCGGTGTTCCCACTTCTATCAGGTTACCATCTAAATCATAAAACCGAACTACTTTTTGACCCCAACTGTGTGTCATAAGCCTGTTCACATATTGGACAGATGGATACAGTTTTTCCAGTTTTTGAACAAATGCCTCTATATCGTGTTCCTCAAAATACAGTTCACAGGAATTGTTTTGGGGAATAATCTCTTTTCCAAGAAAACTCTTCCAGATCTTTTCTTCCTGAAGCACCAGACCCTCGGTTAGAATCATATTCCCATCATTATCTAGGACCACATTCAAGCCAAACAAGTCATGGTAGAACTGCTTTGATTTTTCGATGTCTTTTACAACGATTAGTACGTTTTTTAGTTTCATGGATGTTCCTCCGATTTTGTGTTCCTCAATACTTCGTGATTTGCTCTAAAAAATCTTCGTAATATCCTGATACCGATTCATCATCCGGTAAATCTCCACATATTCTTCCCCGATCTTATATAACACAACATAATTCCCACAAATCACATATTTATAATCCGTGCGAAAACTGACTCTCTTAGCAAGAGCAGCTCCCATGTACGGAAACTGCTGTATATTCTCAATTCGAGCATATATCTCCTGAATGGTCTTAACTGCCAGTTCTTCATTATAATTTCTTAAATCTGATACTGATAGTATATTCAACATAAAATCCTTCATTTCTCAAATATTATTCTTTGACCTTATATATATTATATAAAACAAGCCATAAAATTCAATATAGAATTTTACAGCTTGTGGTTCATTGCAAAAGACTCTAGCCCCATTTGCATATCACATATATAGAATGATTATCAAACAATTTTGATTAATACCTATTTTAAGAATGACTGTAAATCATATAAATAATGCTTCTATTTCCTCATGATTCCCATCTTTGTCTGTATAATTATTGATTATTTCATTTAATAAATCAAACCGGCACAACTCATCTCTCAAATTATTATCTGCACGAAGTTCATCTATAGCTTCCATCAAAGTTCTTCCTAGCAAATTTTTTCTGATAATAGTGTTAACCGCCTTTACTTGACTATGAAATGGCTCCCTATCCCTAAAACTATATACCTTTTCCCTTATTTCAAAAATGGGAGTATCGGGCTTGGCGTCTATAATAATAATCAGCCACATAATGGCATTATATAATTGCTTAGCAACAGGGTTCCATCTAATCTGTTTATTTCTTGCACCACCTCTAGAATTCCTATCTGTACTACCCTCTCCGTGTAGTGGATTAAATATTGGCAACCCTTTATGATTCAGTAATTCCAAAAAATCTCTTGCCGCACCCATACCACATTGAATAATTTCTTTTGCTCCGGTTTCTCTATTGGTTGCATGAAAAATATAATAATCATTCTCAATGGTTGCACCTGCATCACTATGCTTGGTCTGACCTGCAAGTAATTGAATGTGTGCAACCGGCACTACATCATATTTATTTACAATCCATTGTCTCGTTTCCGTTCCTCGGCAATCCATAATTATCTCCTCCCTCTAAATATCTCATTATAAAAGTTTTTGTGTTTCTATCATTAAAATTATCTTTCATAGACTTTTAATCTCCCCCACTAGCTCATGTACCGTCGTACATGAACCACCTTTCATTCTCAGTAATTAAAACATATAACCTCTTGCTGTTTCTTGGTAATAAAAAATCATATTGAAGAATACTTAAAATATCTCTATTATCGACTTGATTATTTCTATCAAACCGCTTCCTGCTGCGCCTAAAATAATTACTATTAAATGTATATTAAAATAATTTTTGCATTAGTTGTAGCTGTTGATATTGAATTAACTTATTAAAATCTGCAACTTTATCATTTCCAGTACACTTGTCTTTCCAATGATATGCCAAAACATTTGTTCTTTTACTATCTTTTGGCTGATACATTCAATTAACACATTTTGATTCTGATCTTTATTACATACCTTCTTATTTTCACCGTATATTTCTCCCACTTGTTCACTAATCAAATCACCAGCAGAATAAAATGGCATATGAATTAAGCTTGAAATTCTTTCACACAATGTACTTTTCCCAACTCCATAAATCCCTGCAACAAAGACTACTCCATTCATATTTTCCTTCCCCAAACAATAATATTATAATACATAAATAACTTTCAAAACTAGATCATTTAAATTTCTTATGTTTTAATAACACTTTATCCTATTGATCATCCATATGACACTTTTTTATTATTCAATATTTTTTTCAGCATACAATGGACTTAAATCATCATGTTCTTTCACCCAGTTATTGTATTCATCAATTTCAGGTCCTGCCATATTTATCGTAAACTCCATTCCCCATAATGAAACAACAAAATATAAAGTAATATATTTCATTTCACCTTCTCCACCTTTATCGAGCACTAAAAAATCACTTTCATGAATTATCTGTTCCCACTCACCGTTTTCTCTCCTTGTAAAGTTATTCATATCGTATATACGTCGAATGCTACAAGGCCACACCGGAGTAGTTCCCTTACGTGCATGATTCCTAATCGGGTCAAATTCTTTAGAATCAACTAATTCGTCTAGACTCCCCGGTAAAGACTTTAAAGTATTTGCTAGAGATTCAAGTGCCATTTTGGCTAACAATCGGGAAACTATACTACTATTTTGAATTATTGTTTCATTGGTAAATGCCGGAAATACAAAAAAACCTTCCTTTCTCTTTATCAGTTCATTTATTGCTTCATCTGTGGTATCTATGTATCTTATAATATCATCATTTTTTACTTTCCCTCCCAATTTGGCAGGAAACTTTCCATTATACAAGGCTTCCATTTGCGGAATTTTATTCTTTTTATTGGGAATCAGTTCCTGAAACCTCAGTTGTCTTATTTCTGGCAATTCCATAAATGGTTTTTCTACTTTTATCGCAAAATAATTATTACATTTATCACATACATATCCTCGTGGTAAAATCAGTGTTTTGTTTCCTAACGATTCGGGTATAATATGTTCCACGCTCTTTGTATTTGATGAATCTTGTTTACAAAATAAACATCTCAATATATTTCTCCTCTTCAAATAATAGATTCTAAAATATCTTCGTAATATCCTGATACTGATTCACCACCCGGTAAATCTCCACATACTCTTTTCCAATCTTATACAGCACAACATACTTTCCACATATCACATATTTATAATCTGTCCGGAAGCTGACTCTCTTAGCAAGATCAGCTCCCATGTACGGAAATTGCTGTATGTTCTCAATTCGCACATATATCTCCTGAATGGTCTTAACTGCCATTTCTTCATTATCTTCAGCAATATACTCTCTAATATTCTTCAAGTCCTCTGCAACAATAGGGTTAATCCGTAATTTCACCATAAATTATACCCCGACAGATTTCTTCAGTTCATCCAAACTCATCCAGGCACTTTCATCCTTAACTGCTTCTTCTGCTTCCTGCAATTTCATGAGTAGCTTCTTTTCGGCTTTTTCTCGTTCATAGTCCTCAATATCCATAACCACAAACTTTCCTCTTCCATTTTTGGTCAAAAACACAGGTTCTCCAACCTGGCAATTCTTCAGTACTTCATTATAATTTCTTAAATCTGATACAGGTAATATATTCGGCATAACATCAGCTCCTTTTTCTGAGATATTTTTATTTTATATCTGTATTATAATCCATTGTTGCTGTAAAATTCAACGTATAATTTGCACTACAAAACCACTAAAAATTTCTCATGCTGTAAAGTAAAATCTTCAACGTTCTTATATTCGTATATAAACATTTTTTCATATATCTCTTTATCTTGATTGTGCTGATTTCCTGCACTTTCCAATTAACAAACAACCTATTTTGTACCAATATTTATCATATGCATTAATCAAATCCTGACTTATATTTTCCAGACACATCATAGTCTCCCATATACAGGCATCCGGCATTTTTTCGATTACGATTACAGCAACACCTATAATAATTAGTATCAACTATACTTTGTCTCAAAGACTGTACTTTCGTACCAGAATATAACGTCATTGAATTTGTGTTAAAATTACCCTTTATTGCTTTATAGGAATTGCTAATATTTGCACGGTCTATCTCTGTTCCCGTTTCCCAAATTTTCTGTATATCTTCGTTGTTTATATCATTCTCGAACATCCTATTTAATTCATCTTGTAGCTGCCTAATCCTATCTGTTTGTCTAAAATTATAAGGAATGTATACCCATTCCTCACATATGCAGTCATTTTCAATAGTACTTTCAAAAATAGTAGCAGAAACATTTTCTCCCGAGGCGATTGATACTGCATCAATTCTATCATTACTTTGCCCGTTTTCACTAATTTGATATAAAGTCGGACTATATCCTATATTTAAGTAATTGAATGCTTCATAAGGATTTTCCACAAAGTAAGATGCAAATAATTCTTTTTCATTATATTTGATTAAATTATATACTTGGCATCTGACTCTGTTAATAATGGAAAAAATATCTTGTTAACATTACAATACTTTAGTAAAAAGGGAATTCCATTAATATGATCTTCATCTAAATGTGAAATAAATACTGCATGAATAATCTCATCTTTTTCAAAATTGTTTTTTATTTGTTCCTCAACTAATTTCACATTTGTTGAAGAACCACAGTCGTAAACAATATTTATCCGTTCTGTTTCAAAATTCCACATAAATTGTTCACAATAAAATGCCCCCTGACCAACAGGTAAAAAACTTCTAATCATCATAACCCTTTCACCTCATACTTAATCTCCCCCACCAGCTCATCTACCGTGGTACATGGACACATCTCTGATGGCTTTGTTTTACCTTCCCTGATACATTGCTCCAGCTTCTTTTCTGCTATCCGGATCGCATTTTCCTCATTACCAAATTTACAGAGTTTTCCATACATCTGACCATCAGCCTTAGAGTACTTCTGCCCTGTTTTATTTTCATACATCCGTCCAAATTCTGAGCAACATGTCCAGGAATTCTGAATTACCGGCATGGAACCAAAATATGCATACATCTATATTTCAAAACACGGATTTGACCATCCCACCTGTATTCCTTCCCTCTCCGCTTTCGCAATAATCTCATCAAATCCCTGCACTTGGTCTCTGTCAAACACAATCCACGGTATTCGGTACTCTAAATCGTTTGCTTTGCTCACGAGTCTTTCTATTACCAGTTCTGTTCTTTTTCGCCATACTCAATCCTCCCTAAAAACATCAATGCTCTTTAAGTTTGGAATTGCTCCATACTTTCCAAGCAAATAATTCTTCTCATAACTCTCATCTTTACGAATACGATAGCCATCCTCATCTACGAAATCGGCTAAAGAATACAATGCGGAAACCCCTCTTTTGTCCTTTTCTACAAACCAAATTTCATCACGACGCAACAACTGGTTAGATAGCTGCCATGTATCATGGGTTGTAAATACAAGTTGTGCATGATTGGTATTGATTTCCGGGTTTAAAAATGTAAGCAAAAAATTTCTTACAAGCAACGGATGAAGACGAGCATTTAATTCATCAATAAAGAACACGCTTCCCTTCTCCAATACTTCCTGCAACTCCGGATATAATGCAAACATTTTCAATGTTCCGGCAGATTCCATGCCCAAAGGAATTTCTGCCATTCTATCCGAATCAATCATTTTGTGAAGCGCATTAATCTTGTAAGTATCCTCTTTTACCTCTCCATCACTGGGAATCTTTTCTATCTTAAAATCCTTAATATGCTCATCAAAAGATGCAAAGTACTCTACTACCTTCTGCTGGACATCTTTGCTTTCAACAAAGTCCTTTGGTAATCTGTGGGACATAAAAAAGTTTGTAAACGGATTACCAAAATCAGCAAATTCATTTGCCACAAACCAGTCTCTGATTGCTTTACACTTACTGATTTTCAGTTTCGCTCCTAAAGAAATAATAAGCACCTGTTTTTCAAGTGCGACTCGAATATTATCCCTGCTGTTCTTAGGAAAACCAGACAAGTCTAATTCTTCATCAGAAGTTCCACGATAGAACACAGTGCTATATTTTCTAGCAGTCTTCGCTTTAGAATTGAGCCATTCCTCTGTCACACCTTCTTTATTAATGCAAAAACCATAATTATATGTTCTCTCCGACTTATCCCCCGGAAAAATGAAATATACTTCAAAACCGGATTCTGCATTCGCTGATATGGAATCAAATAAAAACGGAGTAGGTCTGAATTCTTCAAACTTTTCCTCTTCATCCCCATACTTAAAAGAATTAACAACATAATCCGACATATATTCAAAGGCATTATATATATTAGACTTTCCGCTGGCATTGGCTCCATAAATGGCAGCAACCGGCAAAATCTTCTCACTACCAATAGCAACTACTCTATCTGAAAACTCTGTCATCTTCGCTGCTGACAAATCCAAAGTAGCTTCTTCTCTAAATGATTTAAAATTTTTAAAATTAAATTGGATTAACATGATTGCCACCTTACCTTCTTTTCTATATTCTAGTATATACACTTTTTATCTAAAATCAATGTATAAATTCGATTTTTTCTCATTTCCATGTGCTTTTTGCATGAAAATTGTAAATCAACATTATCAGTAACCCTATTTTTGCATTAAAAAGCAGTCATAAAATACCCCTAAAACAAACACAAAAGTCCCATAGACCAAGGTCTATGAGACTTTTCCATATCATATATTCTTTATTCTGCTGATTCGTTATGAATTCTAATTAGCAAACACCCTGAGCTAACATTGCATCTGCAACTTTCTCAAATCCTGCAATATTTGCACCTGCAACATAGTCACCTTCCATGTTGTAGCGTTTTGCAGCATCGTCTAAGTTGTGGAAGATATTTACCATGATGTTCTGTAATTTTGCATCCACTTCCTCGAAGGTCCAGCTTAATCTCTCGGAGTTCTGGCTCATCTCTAATGCGGATGTTGCAACACCACCTGCATTTGCAGCTTTTCCAGGTGCAAAGAGTACGTTGTTCTTCTGTAAGTACTCGGTTGCCTCTAAGGTAGTAGGCATGTTTGCTCCTTCTGCTACTGCAATACATCCGTTTGCAACAAGCTGTTTTGCATCGTCTAATAATAACTCGTTCTGAGTTGCACATGGAAGAGCTACGTCACACTTGATGCTCCATACTCCACGTCCTTCATGATATTCTGCACTTGGTCTTGCTGCAGCGTACTCTGTTAAACGTGCACGTTTTACTTCTTTTACTTCTTTTAATAATGCTACATCAATTCCTTCCGGATCATATACCCAACCGGTAGAATCAGATACGGTAACAACCTTAGCACCTAACTGCTGTGCTTTCTGTGTTGCATAAATTGCAACATTACCGGAACCGGAAACACATACGGTCTTGCCTTTGATGTCATGTCCGTTGCATTTTAACATCTCTTCTGTTAAATATAACAGACCATATCCTGTAGCTTCTGTACGAGCTAAAGATCCGCCGTAGGATAATCCTTTTCCTGTTAATACACCTTCATAAAGACCTCTGATCTTTTTATACTGTCCGAACATGTAACCGATCTCTCTGGCACCTGTTCCGATATCTCCTGCAGGAACATCTGTATCTGCTCCTATGTATTTGCAGAGTTCTGTCATAAAGCTCTGGCAGAATGCCATAACTTCACGGTCTGATTTTCCTTTTGGATCAAAGTCAGAACCACCTTTACCGCCTCCGATTGGAAGTCCTGTTAAAGAGTTCTTGAAAATCTGCTCAAATCCTAAGAATTTGATAATACCGATATTTACGGAAGGATGTAATCTGAGTCCTCCTTTGTATGGTCCAATAGAATTATTGAACTGTACACGGTATCCTGTATTTACCTGAACCTGACCTTTGTCGTCTACCCAAGGTACTCTGAATTTAAACTGTCTGTCCGGCTCGCAAAGACGCTCTAATAAAGCTTCTCTTCTATATACTTCTTCGTTTGCATCAATGACCGGGCGTAAAGAATTTAATACTTCGGTTACTGCCTGAAGGAATTCCGGTTCAGACGCATTTTTTTCGCGTACTCTCTCAAGTACTTCATCAACATAGCTCATCGTTTTCAATCTCCTTTTTAATTAGTGTACATACTTCGTTAGGGTTATCCATAATCTTTAATAACCGCCTCATCGTTTTTTATTTTATTATGATTTTTGCAATTTTGCAACATTTTTCCTGCATTTTTATTAATTTAATTGATAAAATTTTTTAGATTTTATTGACATAGCAGATATAACCACACTCTCTTAGGATTTTCAAATAGGAACTTAGACGCTCAAATGCAGGTTCTGCCCTATCCCCAAACCTTTCTCTCTCCATACATGCCAGCTCATATACTGTTTTTTGCCCGTCCATTTCCTGCCATACATAGCTTCCCATCTGCTCTAATTCTATCATGGAGTAGCGTGGCTTTTTTAGTGTGATTTGCAAGATTCGATTCCAGAATCCTTCATTTTTTACGATAATCTCTACATTACCGTGTTCATTTAACTGATAAGAATATCTGCTGTTTCTCTTTGGGATATAGTCAAGATAGTTCCCCTGCTTTCTCATTTTTCTTTTCCTTTCTGGATGGATAATATCAATGTTCCGATCAATACCACAAACATGATCAGTGCTCCGATATTTCCAAAATTCATTCTGTCTCCGGCGGCTGCGAGCCATTCCCCTACGGTTCCGCCTCGTTTTGACGGAAGGACGGCAAATACGGCAAGCAGGATTCCGATCAGTCCTTCCCCTGCAATTAAGCCGGATGAATACAGGATTCCGCTCTCGATCATCTGTTTTTGATTTTCTTCCTCTTCCCCTCTCTTTTTTTCAATCCAGAGTCTTACCAGACCACCGACTGCCATCGGTGTGCTAAGATGGATCGGAAGATAGAGACCGACTGCAAACGGAAGGACCGGTATCGTTAGTATTTCTGCTGCAACTGCGAGTGCCACGCCTGCAAAAACCAGATTCCATGGAAGATTACCGCCCATGACACCTTCCACTACCATTTTCATTAAGGTCGCCTGCGGAGCCGGAAGTTCTGACGAGCCATATCCCCAGGCTGCATTGAGCAGATAGAGAATTCCTCCAATTGCCATCGAGGATACCACTACACTGATCAGCTCTCCGTACTGCTGTTTTTTCGGGGTTGCCCCAACGATATAACCGGTCTTTAAATCCTGTGAAGTATCGCCTGCCATTGCGGCAATGATACAGATGATCGTGCCGACTGCGATCGACGATACCATTCCCTCTGCACTTGCCCCACTGCTTTTATAAATTGCTGCGGTAATGATCAAAGTTGCAATTGCCATTCCCGATACCGGATTATTCGAACTTCCTACTAACCCGACCATTCTTGAAGATACGGTTGCAAAAAAGAATCCTAAGACTACAATTAAAATTGCTCCCGGTAAATTGACCGGTATCACAGGGATCAGCCACATTACGATCGCGGTAATTAAAATTCCCACAAGGACGACACGGATTGGGATATCCTGCGCTGTTCTGGATTCCTCTTCCATATTTTTTCCATAACCGCGGACTGCCTGTGCAAAAGTCCGTATGATCAGCGGCAATGCTTTGATCAGACTGAAAATACCTCCCGCCGCCACGGCTCCTGCACCGATATAACGGATGTAATGGCTCCAGATGCCCCATGCTCCAAGTTCGCTGATCGGTACCGTAGCCGGATATAAAACAGCATCTCCTCCAAAAAGTGCGATCACAGGCATAATGACAAACCACGCCGTTACTCCGCCGGCAAGCAGATAGGATGCCACACGCATTCCGCAGATATAGCCGACTCCTAACAGTGCCGGAAGCACATCTATACCGATTCCCGCTCCCTTATAACTTTTTACCTCAAAATCCACTTCACTTGGAAACACCCGCAGACCATCTGCGATAAATTTGTAAACAGCCGCTATCCCAAGTCCTGCAAAAACCGTTCCTGCTTTGGCTCCTCCTTTTTCTCCTGCCAACAATACTTCTGCACAGGCCGTTCCTTCCGGATATGGCAGTACGCCATGCTCCTGTACAATGAGTGCGGAGCGCAGCGGGATCATGAAAAATACTCCAAGCGCCCCTCCACAGATACAGATCAGTGCGATTTCTCCTAATCCGGGCATGGTACTTTTTCCTTCCGCTGCCCACATAAAAAGTACCGGCATGGTAAAAATAGCTCCTGCCGCAAGGGACTCTCCGGCTGAACCGATCGTCTGCACCATATTATTTTCTAAAACGGAATCTTTCCTTAAGATAATGCGAATAACTCCCATTGAGATGACCGCTGCCGGGATCGATGCGGATACCGTCATTCCGACACGCAGTCCGAGATATGCGTTTGCCCCTCCAAATAAAACCGCCAGTATGATGCCTAAGATCACACTGGTGGCGGTAAATTCCGATACCCTTTTTTCTGCAGGGATAAACGGCTTAAAATTGTTCTGTTCATGATGTAAAGAGTCCATCTTCTGTTTCCTTTCACGAAATATTTTTCTTAGTATGTACAGAAAGATTTTCTCTTATTCTTAGATATTCTGATAGGATCTTTTACTCAAAATCACGATAATTCTTTGTCTCGCGCGAAATATAAAGTGTTGAGACAATATCGGAGATGCCACTGTATAACAATCCGATTCCGACAAAGCGAAGTAATGTCATTGCCGTTGAAAACGGATTAAAGATAATAACGCCTCCTAAGATCAGGTTTAAACAGGCGGTTGCTAATACCGTCGTCCATCTTCTGGCTTTCATTCTTGCTAAATCTACTGCCTGCTGCAGTTTGGAAAATCCACTGAACAGGATGACCACGCCTAAGATGATCGGGATAATGGAAACGACAACTTCTGCCTTATAGTAGATCAGCAATCCTACGATCATCAGAAAGATTCCAAGCACCAGTCCGCTGCTGTATCTTCCACTTCCCGGCTCATAGCGGAAGTAGCCGATGACCTGTCCTATTCCCATAAAGAGCAGCATTGCCGCTGCGATATACGCAATCATTTTTGTGGTTGTAACAGGGAAAAACAGCAATACCAATCCTGCAACGATCAGAACTGCTCCCGATATCAGCATTCCACTTTTTATTTTTTGAAAAATGTTCATTTTCTTTTCCTCCAAGTGTTTTGTCTATGACTGTTATATCACAATTATTTCAATTATTCAATCGAAATGAACTTAATCCCGTTTTCTCACATAAACCAACTGATTATGGCTGTCCTTTGCATTCTCCCGACGGATCTCAACATCCCGGAAGGACTCTAACAGATTGCTCAGTTTTGCATAGCCATAGTTACGGCAGTCAAAATCCGGATAGAGCTTTAAGACCATGTTTCCAAGTTCCCCTAAGAACATCCAGCCGCTCTCGTCTGAATTTTCTTTTAACAGTGAAAAGATTGCCGTTTTGATCTCTCTAAGATCGGTGATCGGAGAAATATCTGCCTCATTTTTTTCTTTCTCTATACTCTGCTCCGCAATGTTATTGTTCTCACGTTTATAATAACTTTTTCCAACATTTCTTCCTTTTTTCGGAATCTCTTCCACGCTGCGCATTAAGATATCCAGTGTCTTAAAACGGTCACATGCTTTGACAAACGGTGACGGTGTCTTGCTCTCGCCCATGCCGACCACATATTTTCCCGACTCTCTTAAACGCATTGCGAGTTTAGTAAAATCACTGTCTGATGAGACAATGACAAATCCATCTATTTCTCTTGTATACAGTATGTCCATTGCATCAATGATCATTGCCGAATCGGATGCATTTTTCCCGGTTGTATAGCTGTACTGCTGAATCGGTGTCAGCGAATTTTCCAACAGACATTCTTTCCATGAATGTTTTCCAATCTCTGTCCAGTCCCCATAAATCCTACGGATGCTGACATCTCCTAAGGTCTTGGTTTCACGAAGAACCAAATCCATGTATTTTGGCGATACATTATCCGCATCTATCAGCAGTGCATATTTTTTTTCTGTTTCCATTCTGTTCCTCCGAGATTTCATGATGTTCTTATTCTAGCACTTTGCGAAAACAGATTCAACGCATTTATTCTACGGATTGCAGTTCTTGCACGGCGAATATCCACTCTGTTCTAACTCTTCACGGCTCATCTGTACTTTTTGAAAATTTTCCTCTTTGATCTGTGATACGCTGCCGCAGGTCTCCCGGTGGAATTTTTTCGTATTTGTGTTCAGGACATAGGTTGTCTGCTCTGTGACATTGTCTGAATTTTCCCTGTCAGACTCTGTCTGTTCCCCGCTCTGCCAGGAATCCGTTGCCGAACAGTTCCATGTAATATTTTCTCCATCAGAGCTTGCGATAATGCTGCCCTGCTCATCGGTACGAAATACTTCCACTCCCATGCTTCGCAGCCGGTTCAGCACTTCTGCATGAGGATGTCCATAGCTGTTTCCCTCTCCACAGCTTATGACCGCATATTTGGGACGGACTGCATTTAAAAATTCCTGCGTACTTGCCGAGCGGCTTCCATGATGTGCCACTTTATATACATCTGCCGAAAGTTCAATGCCGTTCGACAGCATTTCCGTTTCTGATGCTTCCTCTGCATCTCCGGTAAACAGGAAGCGGTTTTTTCCATATTCTAAGAGGATTGCCACGGAATAGTCATTGGCATTTCCACCATAGGAATTGGAATTTGGTGCTATGATCGTAAATTTTGCTTCTCCGAGAGCATACTGTTCCCCTACCACCGGATAGGTGATCTTCATATTTTTATCGTGAATGACATCGACTAACTCCTGATAGGTCTTGGTGTCCTTTTCATAGTCGGGCATGATGACCGTGTCACAATTGTACTTGTATACGATCACATCCAGACCACCGATATGATCTGCGTCCGGGTGCGTACCTATGACATAGTCTAAGGATTCTACCCCCTGTTTTTTCAGATATAATTGCACCGTGGTTCCTTTATTGTTATTGCCGCCATCTATTAACATGGCATGGGAGCCGCATTTTATTAAGGTCGCATCTCCCTGTCCGACATCGATATAGTGGACTTCCAGTGTTCCTTCGGGCTTTGAAGTGTCCGGTGCTTTTGCTGCTTTTTCCTCCTGACCGGACTGTACTGCTTCCCCGGATGTAGTATCCGATTGGCTTTTCTCCGAAGTGGATGTCGCTTGATTTGTTGCGGTGCATGCGGTAAGACACATGCATAAAATAAGTAGTATGGATAAATATTTTTTCATACTATGATATTAGCATAAATTTTTAAAAATGAAACACACTTTACCAAAAAAGACAGCCTGCGGCTGCCTTTTTTTAATATCAGATATCGTTATGTCAGCAAATTCTGCATACTCTTCAGACTGATGACCAGTGTTGAGGTATTGTGAAGCAGTGCCGAAGTTGCCGGCTGAATAATTCCCGCAACCCCAAGTGCAATTAAACCTGTATTAAATCCTACAATCTGTTTGTAGTTTTTACTGATTTTTTTCATCAGTGCATCACTGATGAGCTTTAATGTCACAATCTGGTACAGGTCATCCGCACTGATGGTAATGTCTGCAATCTCTCTTGCTATCTCTGCACCATCACTGATGGCAATTCCAACGTCTGCCGCTGACAACGCCGGAGAATCGTTGATTCCGTCACCGATCATGATGACTTTTCTTCCGGCAGCCTTTTCTTTTTCCACAAATGCTGCTTTATCTTCCGGCAGCACTTCCGAATAATATTCATCTACACCAACGCGCTCTGCGATCGCATGTGCAGTACGTTCACTGTCACCTGTCATCATGACGATTTTTGACAGTCCTGCCTTTCTAAGCGAAGTGATGACTGCTTCCGCTTCTTCGCGTAACGGATCTTCAATGCAGATCACGGCTGCTAATTTGTTTTCAATTGCCAGATAGAGATGTGTATATTCTACCGGAAGTTTTTCAAATAATTCTTCTTTTCCTTCCGGGATCGTGCATTTTTCGTCTTCAAAGACGAAATGGCTGCTTCCGATGACCGCCCGTTTTCCATTGATGGTCGTAGAAATTCCATGTGCTACAATGTATTCTACTTTAGAATGCATCTCTTCATGGGAAAGTCCTTTTTCTTCTGCCGCCTGAACGACTGCTTTTGCCATCGAATGTGGGAAATGCTCTTCCATGCAGGCTGCAATTCTTAGAAGCTCGTCCGGTTCTCTTCCGTCAAAAGATACAACTTCAACGACCGATGGTTTTGCCTTTGTCAAGGTTCCTGTCTTATCAAATACGATCGTATCTGCCTCTGCTACGGCTTCTAAATATTTGCCGCCTTTTACCGTCATATGGTAGAGGCTTGCTTCACGGATCGCAGAAAGAACAGAGATCGGCATTGCTAACTTTAAGGCACAGGAAAAATCTACCATTAAAACAGAAAGTGCCTTTGTGGTGTTGCGGGTCAACAGATAGGTCAACGCGGTTCCACCCAGTGTATATGGTACTAATCTGTCTGCTAAATGCTCTGCTTTTCCTTCTAATGAGGATTTTAGTTTTTCTGATTCCTCGATCATGGTCACAATCTTCTCAAAGCGGCTTGAACCACCTACTTCTTTTACCAGAATGGTAAGCTCGCCTTCCTCTAAAACGGTACCGGCATAGACATAGTTGCCTTCTGCCTTTCTGATCGGCAGGGACTCTCCGGTTAAGGATGCCTGATTGACCATTGCTTCTCCTTCGGAAACCTCGCCGTCAAATGGGATCACATTACCCATATGTACAACAACTTCATCTCCTGCGGAAATATCATTTACCGATACTAAGACTTCCTGACCGTCTGACTTCAACCATACTTTTCCTACATTTAAAGCCATGGTTCTTGCAAGGTCATCCACGGATTTCTTATGTGTCCACTCCTCTAAAAGTTCTCCGATTCCCAACAGGAACATGACTGAGCCTGCCGTACCGAAATCCTTACGAAAAACAGACACACCGATTGCTGTTGCATCCAAGACTGCCACTTCCATCTTGCGATGCCAAAGTGACTGGATTCCCTTTGCAATATACTTCACAGAACTCAGTGTAATATATGCTGTGTAAACCGGATATGGAAGTATGATTTTTTTGACATACCGCATCAGAACTTTGCCTATCAGTTTTTCCTGATAAACGGCATTGAGTTCTCTGCCGGAATGCTCTAATAAGCCGGTCGGAACTTCTGCTTTTTCATAGCAGAAGCCCTGCAATAACTGAATGATATAACTTCTCTCTCCGGTATACGAAATCACCGCATCTCCGGTCCGCTCATATACTTTTGCACATGTAACGTACTTATCGTTTTGTAAAAAATAGAGTAAAATATCTGCCTGTGCATAAGTCATTCTGTTCTGTGAAAGATGAACTCTCATCCTTCCCGTCATTTCATGCTTAATTGAAAATTTCACTTATTCCTCACCTGCTGTATCTTCAAATTCTTCTTCTTTTGCAGCTCTTGCCTCGTTGATGTCCTTAGCTTCTGCATAGATGTCGCCTGCATTCTCCTGAATGGTTGTTGCAGTTTTCATTACGCAGTCTTTTGCACGAAGTACTGCTGCTGTACAGCCTGTGTATACTTTCTTTGCGTCTTTACCGGACAGAATCTTAATTCCGGCTGTTCCAAACAGCGTTCCTCCTGCAAAAAGTCCGATTTTTTTCCAATTAATACTCATCGTCGTTTCCTCCTTACGCATATGTTATTTTTGTTTTACTCTATCATAGTACCTCCTATCCGCATTTTCCACGTTTTTTATCTTATTGAAAAATTTTATCAACAGGCTCTTTTTTAGTCACGATTGATGATCCGTGCCAGTCCGATTGCCGGCAGGCTCTCGTCTTTTTCTTCGCTGTAACGCTCGATCCGGTTACGGATCTCTCCCATCTTCTGGTCCCAATCGGCAATGACATTTGCACACTCGGTCAGTTCTTCTGCCATCTGTACTGCCTCTGCTTCCGGAATCTCTTTTTTGTAACGCAGCTTATGTTCTAAACTTGCCCAGAAGTCCATTGCGATAGTACGAAGCTGCACTTCCACCTTCATCGGTCTCTTCTCGTTTTCTAAAAAGATCGGTACTTCCACGATCAGGTGCAGACTCCGGTAACCGCTTGGCTTTGGATTCTTGATGTAATCTTTTTTCTCGATCAGTCGGATATCGTCCTGCTGTAACAGACATTCCGCTAACAGATAAATGTCCTCCGGGAACGAGCATACCACACGGACTCCTGCAATGTCGTTAATATTTTCTTCAATGGATTCTAAGGAAAACGGAATCTGTTTTCTCTTGACTTTTTTCAGGATTCCATCAAAGGATTTGACTCTCGTCTTGATCGTCTCAATTGGATTTCTGTCATATTGCAGTGAAAACTGTTCATTCAATACCCGAAACTTTGTCTCCACCTCCATAATCGCACAGCGATAGTATGACATCAAACGCTCAATCGGCAGAAAATTTTCCTGCATTCTGTTCATAAATTCATCCGACAATACAATGTCCGTAATCAGCTCTTCTCTTGCCTGTTCTATCAATCTCTCTATTTTCATCTGCTGTCCCCTTTACCTTCTGTTATCTTTCTGTCTACTCCATAATCTTAGAGGTATATGCTTCTAATAAGACCTCATACTCTTTGCCCTGATAAGAAAAATGTAATGTCTCTGCATGATCTGTCAGGTTAAGTGCGATAACTTTGTACTGCTCACCACTTCGTCTTGCAAAAACGAACTGTTCATTGCGAACCAGCACTTCTTCATATACTCCGTATTTCACTGCATCGGACTCTCGCCTGATTTCAGCCAGTTCCCGGATATGAGCCGGCAGGTCTTTTTCTTTTGCACACATTTCCTTCAGGTTCAGCTTTGGTCGAAGCGGCAGGTCAGCATCCATTCCCTGACCTTTCACTCCTTCAATCCCCCACTCACTTCCGTAATAAATGGATGGGATTCCCGGCATCATGTAAAGCAGCGTATAGGCATTCTTTAAGTTCTCACGCTGTTTGAGCAGACTTCCGATCCGGTTGACATCATGGTTATCCAAGAAGTTGTACAGGCAGAGATTTTCATAAAGACCTCCCTGCCCAAACTGACGCTTCAACGAATAGGCAATCTCAAAATAATTCTTGTCATTGTGGCTTGAATAAATGCCCTTCCAGCACTCATAATTCGTAACTGAATCTAACATCTCATCGTTTGCCCAGACACGGTAATCGCCATGGATGATCTCACCCATCAGCCAGAAATCTCCTCTCTTCCCTTTTGTGAAGCTATGAAGCTGTTTGAAAAATTCCCGGTCTACGCAATCGGCTGCATCCAGACGCAGGCCGTCAATGCCCAGCTCGTCCATCCACATACCGACTGCTCCAAGCAGATATTCACAAACTGCCGGATTTCTCAGGTTCAATTTAACAAGTTCCGCTGCCCCATGCCAGTTCTCATAGGAAAATGAATCTCCTAACGGACTCTGCCAGGAAAAATTCAAATTACAGAACCAGTCTTTATAGTCTGACTGTTCCAGATTCTTCTGCACATCCAAAAAAGCAAAGAATTTCCTTCCTACATGATTAAAGACTCCATCCACGATAACACGGATGCCGTTTTCGTGTAATGCCGTAAAGACTTTCTTAAAATCCTCTTTACTTCCCAGTCTGCTGTCTGTCTGATAATAATCTGTCGTATCATAACCATGGGAAACAGATTCAAAGATCGGTCCAAAATAGATTGCATTGATCCCAAGCTCTTTGAAATGCTCTATCCAGTCTAACACCTCTAAAATCCGTCCGCCTGCCGTTGCTTCCCCTTCGTTACGAAGAGGTGCTCCGGTAAATCCGAGCGGATAGATATGATAAAACATTGCTTCCCTGATCCAGTTTTTTTCATCAGCCATTGCAAACACTCCTTTGTATGCTTTTCACTTACTCTCTTTATTTGTTATCTGCCTTATTCTGGAATTTTTCATTGTCGATGATAAAACGCTCATGCTCTCCTTCGCCGATTTTTCCACGTTCATCATACGCTTCCACATGGAAAACCAGTTTTCTTCCATCGACTTTTAATAACTCGCTCTTTGCTGTTACTTCCATGCCTACCGGAGTCGCAGAAATATGGCTGACATTCATCAGTGTTCCGACAGTTCCCTGTCCTTCCTCTAACTCTCCTGCAACACTTGTATAAGCTGCCTGCTCCATCAATGCGATCATTGCCGGTGTCGCATATACTTTTAATGCACCGCTTTTCATCGTAAGAGCTGTGTTTTCCTGTGTTACCTGTTCTTTCTTTTCACCTTGAATTCCTACTGTTAACATCATGTCCTCCTGCTGTTTGTTTGATTTTTGATTTAAGTTATTTAAGATAAATGTTTCTTTTGTTCAAAGAAATCTTTTGTCTCTTTCACTACCACACCGCTTAATGCGAAAATAGCTATCATATTTGGTATTGCCATCAGACCGTTAAAAATATCCGCGATGGTCCATACTGCCTCTACCGTCATGTAAGGTCCGATGAATACTGCTAAAATGTATAACCAGCGGTATACCTTTACCACTTTCATGTTTCCGCCTGTTAAATATTCCAGACATCTTTCAGAATAATAATCCCATCCCAGTATCGTTGTAAATGCAAAGAATACCAGACACATCATCAATAAGAAGGATGATACGCTTGCCGGTATCGGAAGTCCCTGGTTGAATGCGTAAGTTGTAACCCGAACACCTTCTAATCCTTCTACCTGCCATGCTCCGGTTAATACGATTGCCAAACCTGTCATGGTACAGATAATGATCGTATCAATAAAGGTTCCTGTCATGGAAACAAGTCCCTGTCTTACCGGTTCTTTAGTCTTTGCTGCTGCTGCCGCGATCGGAGCAGAACCAAGTCCTGATTCATTAGAGAAAATTCCTCTTGCCACACCGCTCTGCATTGCGATAAACAGTGTTCCCACTGCGCCACCCGTAACTGCTGACGGATTGAATGCTCCTTTTACTACTGTTACGATTGCTGCCGGGATCTCTGTAATATTGCAGATGATCAGTGTCAGACTGGTCACTACATAAATGATCGCCATAAACGGTACAACAACCTGCGACACATTTGCAATACGTTTGATCCCGCCGATCAAAACCAGTGCCACGCAGATACTGAGTACTAATGATGCAATGACAACTGTCCAGGAATAAGTTCCGATTCCCGGGATTGCAACGGTGTGCTGCTGGTTCGGGTCAAAGAAATTATTGACTGCGGATGCAATACCGTTTACCTGTGAAAATGTTCCGATTCCAAAGAGTCCTACACAAATTCCAAAAAAGGCAAAGATCATAGCAAGCCACTTCCATTTTGAACCCATTCCACGCTCTATGTAATAGAAAGGTCCACCTAAAGCGTGTCCCTCTTCGTCTACCACACGATATTTCACTGCCAAAAGACCCTCTGCATATTTAGTCGCCATTCCAAGGAATGCTGCAATCTCCATCCAGAATAATGCTCCCGGTCCTCCTGCACAAATCGCCGTTGCGACTCCTACAATGTTTCCGGTTCCGATCGTTGCCGACAATGCAGTACACAACGCTCCGAAAGATGTCACCTCTCCGTGACCGTCTTCCTCATTTTTTACCATCCACTTTAATGCCAGTGGCAGTTTTCTTGTCTGAAGGAATCCCATTCGTATGCTCAGATAAAGACCACCGGAAAGGATGAGTACCATCAACGGTACGCCCCACACAATGCCATCAATTTTTGACAGCACTTCATTAATTGTCTCTAACATTTTCTTTCCCACTCCTCATTACTTCTATTTGCACCGATACTCCTCTATCCGTGCCCTTGTCTAATATATTTGTATAAAAATGCAACATACTAACAATACCACATTTTTGTATAGTCTGTAAATGTCTATAAAGTTAATGTCATTTCATGCCATTCCTCGCCGCCCCATGAGGAACCGGAGATGCCTTTATCTATAAGTCCCATTTTTTCATACATTGCCACTTTTTCCGGCAGGCAGGTCAATATCAATAGATTTCTCTGATTTGCTTTCTCCCGCTTGCTGTACTGCGACACAATTTCTCTCGCCAAACCCTGTCCGCGATACTGCGGCAGCACATCTAAGCCCAGTAGCATTACATTTTTTCCATCCGGTTTATGCTGACTGATATCCGTAAAAAATTCGTCCCTGAAAATTTCTTCATCTGTCGCTACCCCATTTAAGAATCCGGCTATTTCGCCGGTACTTTTTTCGATTGCCACCATAAACAGCTCCGGTGCGTTTGCGATTCTTGTCTTCATACTTTTTTCGGAGCATGCTTCGTGCGGTGGAAAGCATATCTGCTCAATTGCCACCGCCCGATCTGCCTCCTCTGCATGGATATCCCGGAATTCAAATCTGTCTGTTATTGTGATGTTTTTCGTTGTGTTATGTTTTTGTGTTGTTTGTTGTGTCATTTTCTAATCCTCTGAGTTTTGTTTTTTTATTTAATATTTGTATATACTATCATATCATAATCGGCTGGGGGAAAATTTGCAAATTCCTACCCACTTGGGTTCTGTAAAAATATTTACCCAGGAAGCCGATAGGGCGATCATACCATCCGTTCCGAGACCTTACGGAAAGAAGTGGTATTATGGCTAGATATTCAGACTTATTTACTTTTGTCATCATGCTGTGTGCCATTATCACGCTTGCCAGCAATAACAAGCATAAAAATGCGTAACAGACAAAAATCTGTTACGCAATAAAAGTCTAACTTTTGGGGGGCACCTCACTGCACCTCGCTAAAAGTTGGACGGTTATTCTATAATTGAATAATTAACGCCGGGTCGGATAGATGTATGCTATCTTATCGGCTTCCTTGTTGAATATATTACATGCAATCAATTCAAAAATTTCAATACTAAAACGAAACCTGATGCTTTATTCTTTCTTCCACATTAGGAAAATCGCAACCATTGCACCAATAAAAATAAACGGAGCTACCCGAACAAAAAAGCATTCAAATACATGAAAAGCCACTCCAAGAACCGCTGTTTCCGGATTGCTATAATCCCAAGCCTGATATGGGCTGTCTAATCCATATAAAACAGCAAATAATGCAACTATAGCCATACACACTATGGCAAGACACCCCTGAATTCTCCTTTTCCTTCTATTCGTCCTTTGTGCAAGCTGCATATTTATTACCTCCAGCTTTGCAGATATCGCCTTCAGATCATCGGTCTCAACCTCAATGACTTTTTCTCCTATCAGAACACTCACGGTGTTTCAAGAGCTTCAGATAGCACTATCAGCATATCAGAGTCCGGAACAGACAATCCCCGTTCCCATTTAGAAACTGTCTGTCGAACCACATTCAATTTGACAGCAAGTTCCTGCTGTGAAAGCCCCTTTGATTTTCTAATTGCTTTGATATTTTCGTTAAGCATTACAAATAACCTCCTTTTAGCTGATACCGATATTGTAGGAAAAATTACCCGTTGCCACAAGCAACGCAGCTTAACATCCTATCAACTTACTGTTGCTATCCAAGTTTTATCACATTCTTACTTTTATGTCCATACTCCAGCTACACAGATGTATATTATACCTACCCAAATGCGGTTTTATGAAAACAAAGTTATGTAACATAATTGATTAAGTGTCAACGAATCTATCACAATTCATCGTAAATCTAGAAAAAAGAAATGGGATTTTCCAACACTCATGAAGTTTATTAGCTCAATGAAAGGGCAATCTTTAAAAAATGATAAAAGAGATACTGAATAACCGAGATACATAATATCTTGTATTCTTTTCCAGTTATCTTACTACTAAGGCGGATTAGGGACTTTCACGCATTAAGAAACGTCTTAATCACTTATAATCTTCTCCAAAATATTTAATGTTCTATTTACTTCCTTCTGCTTATCTGCAATGTAATCGCCCATGAATTTCCAATCAGGTGTGTCTTTATCTATAGCTGGCAATTTAATATATTCATTAAGCATTTTACTTTTAGTTACCGCATCTCCCCATGAATATTTTTGTGCATATGTTTCTCTAATAACTGTAACCAAAAATAGGTACTGATTTTTTTTAACCTTCTTTTCTTTTGCTACCAATACAAAATTATGACTATCATTTGAGACAAAATCTAACGCTTGATATGTAATTGTAAATGTTTTTCCTCCAACAAGAATACAATTACCTTTCATTTTCTTATAATTTTCTGCATCAATATATCCTACAACTCCATTATTAATTCCACTAGCTGTCACATAAGGAGTTTCTCCACTACCATCTTCGACATCTCGAGCTAATACATTTCCTGTGTTTTCGGCAGTTAATAATTGATTGATTTGAAATTTCTCCCATTTTACCATTTCTAATTTATTCATCTTTACCATCCTTTTTTTTGACTACAATGCTTATATTGTCTTTTCTACTATTTATTTTGCTATCATAAAAAACTGACTCTATAATTTGCTCTTTGTATGTTTTCAAATCAGCACCCCTCTCATACAAAGTATAATCCAAAACCGTCTTTGTAAAATCCTTTTCTAAAATCTCAATCACTTGTTCTGGCATTTGATATGATAAGTGTTCAGCAGGATTTATAATTTGACGCGTATTATATAGATAATCATTTCCATCATGAATTGCTTTTATCCAATAATCCTCTATTTCCTCCCATCTATTTCGAATATCTTGTCTTCCTTTATTCTTTACAGTTTCCAATCCATCATCTTCAATATAATACCCTATAATATTGTCTCCACATTGTGGACGACCTGCTTCAAATATAAAAATAGACGGCGTTGTACCATTCAAGAATAGGTTCTCCGGCATCTTTATAATAGTTTTAAGTGTATGGTCCTTCAATATTTTGTTTCCATATTTTTTATCCACACCATCTTTCTCGAGTTTTTTATCTGGCAAGATAAAAGCACAAGGAGTTCCTTTGGGCACACTATCAAGAACGTTCTTAACAATTTTCATACATCCATAGTTTCTCTCATATGGAGGATTCATCAAAACTTTCGTAATATTTTTTTCCTTAATCCACACACTTGCCTCTTCACTTCTTGCATCTAACTGTGCCAAATTAGTTTTTCCATCTTTATGAATCATCATGTTGGCACATGCCAAAGCAAACACTTTATTAAACATTTCAATTCCGAACAGTTGCTCACTTTTTATTTCACTTGCTTTTTTTGTGTTAACCCCCCCAGCTTCCTTCATCATATTACACATGGCTTTTACAAGAAATGCTCCTGATCCACATGTTGCATCTAACACTCTATCATTCATATTCACATCTATTAATCGATACATAAAAGAAGTTACATGATCTGGTGTAAAAACCTGTCCTGCCTGAACTTTTGCTCGATATCTATTAAATTCATTAAAAAAAATAGCCATTACATCTTCGCCATTCCAATTATCTGAATTTACTAATACCGATATTTCACAAACATCATCAATGAACTTATTTATTGCTTCTTGTTTTTCTATTGATATCTTAATTCCAGCATATGTATCTAATAACACGTCTAATTTATCATTTTGTCTTTTATCTGCAACAATTGCTTTAGATAATGAATCGAAAATCCAATTCTTAAATGTATTATATCCCATATTTTTGAGATTCTTTAATCCAGGAACCGGAAAATATCTCTGTGCAACCAATGCACAAGCAGTAAATATCATTCTATCCTGTAGATCAGTCATTCCAAACTTAAAATGAAGATTATTATTGATCCTTTGCGTAACCTCATATATGTGATGTTTATCTATTTTTTCAGTTGTACAAAATGAAATATAATATTCTTTTGCCTGTAAAGTTTTAGATACTCCCTCTATTTCATTACCATCCAAGAAAACCCTCTGTTCTACTCCATTCCATAATATTCCAATTACCTTCGAATACTTTTTTGACGCTATCTTGGTATTTTTCGCTAATTCATCTGCCCACTTCTGTAAGCGGACATCTTCGTCACTTGATTTTGCTTCAAGAATAATTGCAGGCACACTGTTATCTAAGGTAAAATACCATCCATCTGGTTTGTCTTTCACTCCATTAAATACATCAGTTTTTAATTTTTTCCCTAATTGATTAAACGTTGTTAACTGACCAACGCCTGAAATCACTTTATCATTTTCAACATTTATCATTTCACCATGGTTACCAATTACTGTGAACCCTAAAATACCACCGGCACTATTTCTAACTTCATCCTCTGTTAATCTCACCATTATTTTCTCCATTTCAATTTACAATTTTTATTCCCAACTACCTTCTTTCGCATTCCACTGTTTTTCAAATATAGTTCCATTGATAACAGCTGTATACGGTTCTGACAAAAACACATTAATACTTTGTATAATCACCGGAAAATCTTCCATCTCGACATCAATTTTTTTCGTAAACGCTTTCCATTTCTTCTGCATTCCATCATCAGAATCAAATGTCATAATCTGCTTAAATTGCTCAATTGTAAAACTATGCTCACGATTAGTAAAGGTTTTACTTAATGCTTCATATAATACTTTCCCTTCAAAATCAAACTTATGTGAAAGATAGTAAATATCATAATAATCTTTCATTCTGCTTGAAAATTCCATTAATGAAAGTATTGCATCTATCTTCTCAGCCACTGTTGTTTCTATGGAATATGTATTGATAGCAGGTGGCACAAAACCATCTAACTGTGTCGGTATTCTACGCTTTTCTTGTTTTGGCACAATTACATCTCCCACGCCAAAATCAATACTAAACGGTGTTCGTGTATTCTTTATCTTGCCAGTCAGTGTAACACCAATCCCGGCATACTTTTTTGTAACCGCTATTGGTGCTACATCTTTTACCTCAAAAGTCACAAATTCATTACCTGTCTCTACTGAAATAATTTCTTCCACAACTTTCCTTAACTGTTCCGGAGTATTCGGTATTTTTCTCAGCAGAAAATCAACATCAACCGTTACCCTGCTATCAAATTCTGTTAAAGAATATATAAATAATCCTCCCTTTAACACAAGATTATCTACATATTTTGATTTCTCAAGTCTTCTCAAGAATTCCTCTTGACAAAACAATTGTAGACACAATTGATAACTCCTACCACTTTCTTTTGCTTTATTCTTTAATCTCGCAAGCACTGAACTCGCCACATCACCCATTCAGCATTACCTCCATCAATTCAGTAACTTTCTTATATAACCTCATCTCTTTTGCATATTTTGATAGATTGCTCAAATTCTTTTTATCATCTGCCACATATGCGTTTATTGCTTTATTAAACATTTCATTATCCATTTTAGATTTATACTTAAAGCAGTCACAAATCGTGCGTTCCCTATCATATACCGAGAGTTCTATTCCATTAAACTCCCCTGTTGTCTTTCCTAATAATAATTTGTCATTTTGCACAAAATAAAGTTTGTATGCGAAATTATCAATATTTATTTTCGTTCTGGAAATATTTCTTGGCACAGCAATCGTCCACACCAAAGGTGTTTTATCACTATACCCATAATAAAACAACGCAGATTCCATGCATACAATTCCTTCTTCCAAGAATGTAGCTATCATCTTTTCCTCTGATATTTCCATTTGACCGGCTATCTGATAGTATCCATGTTTGATCCTTTCAATTTCTCCACTTTCACACATTTTTTTAAGTTCAGAATTCTGTATTCCGACTTCATTCAATTGTGCTGTCTTTGCGATACCACCATTATTTTTTATAATTGATTTTGCAATATCTATTTTTTTCATAATTACACCATTTCATTGATAAACTCATACATTCTCATCCATAATCATCATACATCTTCCAATATAACAATTCAACAACAAATATACTTTTTTGTGTATAAAAAATTATATTTTAATTATAAACTCATATGCCTTTTCCAGCTTGTCCTTCAGATAATCATCGCCGTCAACAGAGCCCAGCAGTTCCCTCTTAAGTCTTTCCGCCCCCAAGTTCAAACTGAGTCTTCCAATATGGGGTCTTCTATCACGATTGCCGCAACGGTCCTTGAATCTTATGATAAGGGATACTTTTGCACGGTAACCGATGAGAACAGCTCTGATACTTATAAAATTTATCTCTCAAATTGTAATGAGGAATATGCTCCCGGAAGTACCATTGTATTTACCGGTACTTATCAGGGCTATCCAACCGATGGCGAATTTTATCTGATGTTTTTACCGGAGATTCTCTATCATTAATGCACTATCTAATACACAACATAAAAAGACCGCTAACCCTTAACTTTAAGGATTAGCGGTGCCCCTGCCAAGAATCGATGCGACAGGATTTGAACCTGCGACCTCTGCGTCCCGAACGCAGCGCTCTACCAAACTGAGCCACGCATCGTAATCGACACGACAAAAATTGTGCCTAATTATATTAGCATACTTTTTTTGATTTGTCCAGTCTTAAATATAATAATTTCCACCCATTTTTTCTTTTTGAATCTCAACCAGATCATATAATGTGGTTCCATCTAAATATTCATTGACCACTTTGTACAATCCCTCCCAAAATTCAATCGTGGCACAGGTGTCATAATTTTCACACTGGTTCTCCTCATCCTCCAAACAGGAAATCGGTGCAAAGCTGCCCTCGATCGCCCGAAGGATTTCTCCAACGGTGTAATCCGTTGTGTTTTTTGCAAGGCGGTAGCCTCCCTGTGCGCCCCTGCCACTCTTTAATAAACCGGCACGGTTCAGCGGCGTCACGATCTGCTCTAAATATTTTATGGATATCTTCTGGCGTGCAGATACATCCTTTAGTGCTATAAATTTTCCATTATCGTGCAGGGCAAGATCCACCATCAGTCTCAGTGCGTATCTTCCCTTTGTCGATACCATCATATGGACTTCCTCCAATCATTCTACTATATTCCTAGTAGTATTATATAATATCTTTCAGCATTCCACAAGCACCAGATAATTTCTTATATTCAGTGCTCATATGAGGTATTAATGATTTTGCAAGATCAGGTAGGCTCCTCCATAAATACCGGCATCATTTCCAAGCTCCGCAAGGGCAAACTCTGCATTCCTGCAGGCATGGAACGTCTGCTCCATAAAATGTTTTTCAATGACATCGATCAGTATTTTTCCTGCCTTTGACACACCACCGCCGATGACGATACGCTCCGGATTGATCACACAGGCGATACTTGCCAGTGCTGTTCCAAGAATGTTTCCCATCTTTTCAACCTGCTCGACTGCAACGGTATCGTTTGCTTTTGCGGCATCAAAAATATCTTTTGCCGTAAGATTTTCTATCGTATTCAGGATGGTATCCCTTGTTTCCGTTGCTAACGCTTTCTTTGTCATACGCACGATTCCGTTCGCAGAAGCATACTGTTCTAAACAGCCTTTTTTCCCACAGCCGCAGACTTCTGTCTCATGTTTATCCACTACAACATGACCGATTTCACCACCTGCACCATTGGAGCCATAGAGCATATTTCCTTCGATGATAATTCCGCCACCGACTCCGGTTCCGAGGGTAACCAAAAGCAGATTCTGACAGCCTCTTCCACCACCTTTCCACATTTCACCTAAGGCAGCAATGTTCGCGTCATTTCCTGCCTTTACGGTCAGTCCGGTGCGCATCGCTAACTCCTGTTCCACATTCAGAATCCCCCAGCCGACATTTACGCATTTGACAACCGTTCCGTCTGCCTTAACCGGCCCCGGCACACCAATTCCGATCCCTGCGACTTCTGATTTAGAAATATTTCGCTCCGAAAGCTTCTCGTCTATCTGATCTGCAATGTCATCAAATATTCTGCTTCCCTGATCTTCTTTGTTAGTCTTGATCTCCCATTTTTCTATCAGTTCTCCGTCTGTGGTAAACAGCCCCATTTTAATGGCTGTTCCGCCTACGTCGATCCCAAATCCATATCGTTTCATCCTGTCTCCTTTTTTGTATCTCCCAAAATATTGTCTTCTCATGCACTATCCAGAAGCATTATATCTTCATTTTTTCTGTACATCATGGCCAACGTTTTACTGCACACCCTCCGTAGGATTCCCGGTTGTATCTGCCGGATTTCCCTGTGTATTCGTTTCTGTCGGATTCTGATCCGTATTATTATTCGGGTTTTCCGTTGGGGTCTGGTTCGTATTCTCCCCCGGATTCTCCGATGGATTCTTGTTTGTATTCTCTCCCGGATTCTCCGTCGGGTTTTCCTGCGGATTGTCCGGTTGCTGATTCTCACCCGGATTTGTCTCCGGCTCCTGACTCTCCTGGTTATTGTCGGAATCCGAAGGATTTTCCTGCTCTTCTGAGGACTTGTTATCCTTCTTATTTTCCGGTTTTTCGGTCACATTTCCCTGAATATCGATGGGTTTTGTCTCCTGGTCCTGATCGGTTGTGTTTTCCGTGGTCTCTGCACCTGGATTTTCCTGTGGTACAGCTTCTTCTGTCTTAGACTGCTCCGGTTCATAGGACAAAAATTCCTGCGGCTCTAAGCCCTCATGGATCTTTTGCATAAATGTTTTCCAGATACGTCCCGGATAGGATGCACCCGACAACCCACTGAGTTTCTTTGGCATATCATAGCCAACCCAGACACTGGTCGTATAATAGCGGGTGTAACCGACAAACCAGCCGTCTTTATTTTCATTCGTGGTTCCGGTCTTTCCTGCACATGGCATTCCGTCTAAAGCAAGCCCCCTTCCGGTACCATTGGTCAGAACTCCTTTTAAAATATCCGTCATCATGCGGGACGCATTTTCCTTATAAACAGCCGTTTCCTCCTGCTTCGTACTCAGTATTTTTTCTCCTGAGGAATCGGTGATCTTCAGGATGCAGGTCGGTTCTCTGTAATATCCGTCATTTTCAATCGTTGCGTATCCTGCTGCCATTTCTAATGGAGAGACACCGTTGGTAAATCCGCCAAGTGCCGATGCCGGACGCTTATCATTCTCATCTAATTTAGAAAAATTCATTTTTTCTAAGTACTCTAAACCTGTTTCCGGAGTCAGCTCTTCTAACAGTTTCCATGCAATCGTATTCTTAGAGCGCTCCACGGCACTCCGCAAAGTCATGGAACCGGAAAAACTTCCATCCGAATTAGAAGGTCCGTCTTCAATCGGTTCATCCACCACGATGGAATCCGGTGTATAACTTCTTTCTAACACCGGCGTGTATACAAGAAGCGGTTTGATCGCACTGCCCGGCTGGCGAAAACTCTTATAAGCACGGTTGATCGTATATCCATTGTATTCCTGGCTGCGTCCCCCGACAATTGCCTTCACATATCCGGTCTGGTTATCCATGCAAACGCCTGCACTCTGTAATGTATAGATTCCTTCATCGTTGACCTCTGTATACTTTTCTAATGCCGTATCAATACTGCTTTGAAGCTCCTGCTGCATATTCAGGTCAATCGATGTATAAATGCGGTAACCTGCCGTATATAATTTTTTGTTACAGGTTTCATACATATCATCGTACTCTTCCTCATATCGTTCCTTTTCTGTAGCACTCTGAAATGTATTCTTAAATTCAAACCCCTCCTGTGCCATAAGCGCACGGGTTGCACAATAATAGGTATAGGTCTCCACATAGTTATTTTTCACACTGGTCGGACGGTTCAAGGTAATGGTTTCTTCTTTTGCCTGTTTGCAGACCTCTGCCGAGATCTTTCCATCTTCCTTCATCTGGTTTAAGATCCGGTTTCTACGCTTGATCGTATTATCTATATGCGTCACCGGATCATAAAGTGTCGGGCGGTTCGGAATGGCACAGAGAAATGCTATCTGTGACAAGTCCAGATTTTTGACCTCCGTGTTAAAATATCCCTTACTTGCCGCCTGAATCCCATAGTAGCCATTGCCAAAATAAATATTGTTCAGATAATATTCCAATATCTGATTTTTGGTATACAGCCGCTCCATCTCTGTCGCAATAAAGATTTCTTCTATTTTTCGTTCCCAGGTCTTTTCCTGTGTTAAAAAAACATTTCTTGCAAGCTGCTGTGTGATCGTGGAGGCTCCCTGCGTCACCCTGCCGTTTTCGATCATGGCTTTAACGGCACGGAGGATTCCTTTAAAGTCCACTCCATGATGCTGATAAAATTTCTTATCCTCGATACTGATGATCGCCGAGCAGACATCCGATGGTATCTCCTCATATTCGAGGTAATACATATCCTTCTCACCTTTGAGCACGGAGATCAGATTTCCATTGGTATCATAGACCAGGCTCGTCTGCGAAGAACGGAATGTCTCATCCGTAGCAGAATGTACCTTATCATAAGCATCTGATTTTAAATCACTAATTTTTTTTGCATAGCCGCCAAAAAAATAAAATGCCAGTCCTGCTAACACCAATACGATCAGCACCAGTTGAATTTTCACAAATAGCCGGAAACCCCGGCGTTTTTTCTTCTTTTTCTGCTTTGCCATGTTACTGTCCTTCCAATTCAATCTTATGATATGCAATTCCCATCTCGTCTAAATATTCCATTTCACGCTTATGACAGGTAAACAGGATCATCTGCCTGCCCTGCGTTCCGATCCATTGCAGTGTATTGCGGATACGCGTTTCATCATAACGTGCAAATGTCTCATCTAACAAAAACGGCATCGGTTCTTCATCGGTAAGGATCTCTCCTAAACTGATCCGCAGTGCAAAATAAATCTGCTCTAAAGTTCCTGTGCTGAGCTGCTTCGGACTGCATACATGAGTGCCTGCATAGACAGATACCTCCATCTTTTCGTTGATGCCGACTCTGTCGTATTTTCCCTGCGTGATATGGGAAAGGATTTCAGAAGTCCTGCTGTTGATCCTGTCTCCAAAATCCTCATATATCTCTCCGGTCAATGCCCGGATCGTCTTTTCTGCAATATCGCATGCACTCAGATACTGCTTTCTTTCATTTTCACGCTCTGTCGGCATCTCCAATTCCGTCTGGCTCTCTAAAATATTAAAAAGCCTGGTCTGTTTTTCTCTCCGCTCTTCCGACAATCTGCCCTTCTTTGGTTTTTCTGCGGTCTGCTCCGGAATGTGTCTTTTTTCCATTCCATATAAAACCAGAGACAATACCAGTGTCACACCGCCGATCACGATGCTTTCCATCAAAATGCTGTTCCATGGGATATGGAAAACTGCTGCCCCTAAAAAACATGCCGCCATAAAGAAGCATCCTAAGATCAGCACTAACAGATGTGCCGGCATCCCATTGCGTTTTTGATGTTTTTCGCTTCCACCTCCCGCTGTCTCTGCTTCTTTGATATCTTTGCCCTGAAGCTGTGCAATATCCTCTTCTAAAATTTCACGCTCGATCTGTAATTTTTCCATCCGGTGCTGCCGCAGTTCCGTCTCCTGTTTCACCTGCGCCGCCGCCTGTTTCCGTTTTTTATGGATCTGCGCCAATGCCAGATTGAGTTGAAGTGTTCCATCGCCTGTCCCTGCCGCATTTGCCATGCAGTTCTGCACGAACTCTGCAAGTTCTTTTCCCGGAGCCGCTCCTGCCTGCGGAATACAGTATGTATTCTCGTACATTTCTTTATTCAGTCCACCTAAGAGCATCTGCAGGTCGCCATATTCTTCCGACAAGAGTTCTCCATCCTGACGGCTGATCAGTGTGGTCTGCTTTTCCCTGTGGTAAAAATTTCTCTCTAAACCAAAGTCCTTACCACCTACTTCAAACTCCATCTCTCCGCTGTAAAAACTCGCACTGTTCCACGGTTCGTATTTCGTATAAACGTCCTGCTTCGCTCCTCTGCCTCTGGACTTTTCCAATCCAAATAACATGGACACTAAAAAAGTATGCAGCGTTGTCTTTCCTGATTCATTCTCACCATACACCACATTTAACCCCGGTGCGAATGTAAACTCCCGATTATGAAATTGTCCAAAATTTCTGATTCTGATCTTTTTTATCCGCATATCCTTCTCTCTTATCTGCTATCTGTCAAATTTTGCTGACAAAAGGGCTTCCACGCCAATCTCAAGTGCTTTTTTATAAACCTCTGATTCTCCCCGGCTCTGCATTGCCGCTATAAAACGTCCTAACAACTGCTGCTCGTTTTCCTCCCGCAATCTGTCATAATCATAGTCCTGCCGCAGTGAACAGATCACATCGACCACTGCCTCCTGATTCCTGATCCAGTCTAAATCCAGCTCAGTATCTGCATTCAGTGTCCCCGTCAGAAAAATCTTATACAATTCATACGGTTTCCGGTTCGCAAGAAGATTTTTCACAATCGTCTGCACTGCCATGTTGGTCATCTGGGAAGAAAGCTGTATCGTCTCATGTACATACTGGCATTTTCGCAGCGGGCAGAACTGTACCTGTCCAAAAGCCTTGGTGATCTCTCCTACCCAGAAGCCGTGTTCTCCGGTGTCATTACTGTCGATCGGCTCTAACGCCCCTGCCATGACTGCCCGCATCGTTGTGATCTTTCTGTTAGAATCCAGCGGTGTCGGATTGACCGACATACCCTCTAATACTCCGCCTTTGTGGATATGTCCTGCCGCAATATAGTCAAATCCGTTCTCTATGATCTTTGCCGGAGAAAACGGTATATGCTTTGCATCTCCGCCATGTGCTAACAGGATGTTGATGGCATCCTGACGCTTTGGCGTTATATGGTCATAGACATCTGACGTCTCTTCCCTGTGCCAGTAACTCATTCCATATACTTCCGTATTCAGCTCCGGGAAATAGACACTTTCTATCTCGTTCTTTTTTAAAAACACTACATTTTTTGCAAAGGAAAATGTCCTGTAATTTGACGCCACCGACAAAAAATCATGATTTCCCGCCACGATCACTACCTGTATTTCCGGAACCTGTTCAAAAATGTAATTGATCTCCCGAAGTTCCCGGATCAGCGGTTGTCTGTGAAACAGATCTCCTGCGATCAGAACCATATCGACCTTTATTTTTTTTGCAACCGCAAATACCTCTGTAAACGTTGTCCAGATATCTGCCGCTCTTTTTTCACTCCACGATTTTCCCGCGTCGGGTACCACACCCAGATGTACATCTGCGATATGTATAAATTTCATAATTACCTGCCTTTTTAACTTGAAAGGGCGAGTGCTGCTACACTCGCCTGTCCTGCACTGCCAGCCTTAACTCTTTCGTTCCTTGTGATACCTGATACCGGTATCCTGTATCTATTCTACTGTTCCATCTGTCTTCCCAAAAAGCCTGCTGCGACGGAAACCAGTTTGCTTTCTGTTTCTCCCATTTTACACTTTTCATCCCGATTATACAAGACCACAGAGCCAATTGCATCGCCTTCGCTGATAATTGTTCCAATGCTCTGCTCTGCATAATCACCATTATCATCTAATGTAATTTTTACAAACTCTTTTTCTCCTTTGGATGCCACAACATTTTTTCTGTCTTCGATCATCATTTCTAACTGTTTGCTGATCGGCTTATTTTCAAATTCCCGCTTTCCCTGACCACTTGCCGCGATCACATGATCCCTGTCTGTAATGCACACCAGATGTCCGGTTGCCTGTGAAAGTGACTCTGCATACTCTCCGGCAAACTGTCCCAGTTCTCCGATCGGTGAATATTTTTTTAAAATGATCTCTCCCTCGCGGTCGGTAAATATCTCTAAAGGATCTCCTTCACGGATTCTCAATGTTCTTCTTATTTCCTTCGGCACAACTACACGCCCAAGGTCATCAATTCTTCTTACAATTCCCGTTGCTCGCATATCTATTGCATTCCTCCTGTTTTCCATATCCTGTGGTGTATGGTTATTATGTGGGAAATCAGGGAATTTATGCGTGCAAATTGGAATTTCAAACAGGGTTTCTGAATAGGTTAAAATTGACATAAAACCCTATTTGTGCTATCGTAAAAGACGTTATAGCCATAATTTGGCAAAATTCTACATTTTTATAATTATAGGAGGATCTGTTATGATTAAAGAACGAAGCATTGTTCTGTACATTATTCTCTCCATCATAACCTGTGGTATTTTCGGGTTATACTGGTTTGTATGTATTACAGAAGACACAAATGCTGCTGCTGACGTAGCTGGTACATCCGGAGGACTGGCTCTGTTATTCACGATTATTACTTGCGGTATCTATGGTTTTTACTGGGCTTATAAGTGTGGTGAAAAGATTGACATTGCAAAGGAAAAACGCGGTATGCCTGCCGGCAACGGAGGAATTCTTTATCTTCTGTTATTCATTTTTGGCGGTGTAATCGCTTATGCTTTAATTCAGAGTGAGTTAAACAAATTTGCCGGAGAAGAGTACAAAACATTATAGGATTTATTATAATGAAAAAACGACTTCAAAAAACCATTTGTTACATCCTGTTATTTACAGGTTTCGGATTTTTATATTATAAATGGTGTCAGGGAACCGGATTTGCGGTTCCCTGTTTTTTTCATGCCATTACAAAATTGTACTGTCCGGGGTGCGGAATGACCCGCTGCCTGACTCATCTGCTACAGTTTGAGATACAGGATGCTTTCCGCTGTAATGTAGCGATATTTCTGCTCTCTCCTGCACTCTTATATATTTTAACCTATTCCCTCTATTCTTATGTCCGTTATGGGAAGGTGCATTTTTCCAAAGTACAGAACATCCTGCTTTTTGGCTGTCTTACCATTCTGATACTCTTTGGAATTGTTCGCAATCTCCCGGCTTTTTCTTTTTTACAGCCAATTTAAAATCAAAAATTTTTTCTTACTGCCCTGCGAAATAGGCATCGATCCCATTAGCAATTCCCATTACGATCTGGTTCTGATATGCATCGGATGCCATATTGCTGTCCTCGGTCGGGTTTGTCATATACCCCATCTCTACGATCGTAACCGGAACGCTTGCCCAGTTGATCCCGCTCATGGTATCGGTTTCCCAGACATATTCCTTTCTTGCACCTGTCGCATTTACCAGTCCATCCAATACGGCTGTGGAAAGTGCCTTGCTCTTTTCATAAAGTGCTGCATTGTATGGATTGGATGCGGTCTGACAGATTGTCATCGCACCGCTGACACTGCTGTCGGTAGAACCGTTTGCATGAATCCTGACAAATGCCTCTGCGTTTGCATTGTTCGCAACTGCTGCCCGTTCCGAGTTAGAAATATTGACATCATTGCTTTCTCTGGTCATCTGTACTTCATAACCACGGTTTTGCAGTTCCGTCCTTAACTTTAAGGATACCTGAAGTGTCAGTTCATACTCTGCTAATCCGCTTGTGACACCGGAAGTTCCTCCGGCTACTTTTGCTTTCATCTCGCTTGCTCCCGGACCGATCGGCTCTTTGCTACTGTCACCTTTACTCTGATGTCCCGGATCGATCACGACTAAATGCTTTGCCTGCTCCGGCTGTGCTGCAGATTCTTCCTTAGTCTCTTCGGCAGGTTCTTCCATGACCTTTGCATCCCTTGCCTCCGGGACACCGCCTGTCGGTTCCGGCTGCTCTGTGTTCTCTTCGTCGGTCGTCTTATTTTCTTTTTTTGTATCTTTTGTTTCTTTCGTCTTGCTGTCTTCTTTGGTATCTTTTGCTGTTTCTTCTGTTTGATCCTGTGCTTCTTTGGTGTCTTTTTGTCCACAGGAACAGAATACAAAAGCAGACATCAAAAGTACCAGTAGCAGATAGCCCTGTTTTTTCATAAAGCCTCCTTATAAAATATCAATATGTTCACCTGCTAATGCTTTATTCATGCTGCGTACTGCACAGAATTTTCCACACATGGAACAGGTGTCCTCATGTTCCGGCTTTCTCTCCTCGCGGATGCGTTTTGCTGTCTCCGGGTCAATGGCACATTCCCACTGTGCTTCCCAATCCAGTTTTCTTCTTGCATCTGCCATGCGGTCATCCATCTCTCTGGCTCCACGCACACCTTTTGCGATATCCGCTGCATGTGCTGCGATCTTAGATGCGATGATTCCCTGTTTTACGTCCTCTAAATTCGGAAGTGCAAGGTGTTCTGCCGGGGTTACATAACACAGAAAAGCTGCTCCTGATGCTGCTGCAATGGCTCCTCCGATCGCTGATGTAATGTGGTCATATCCCGGTGCGATATCTGTTACTAAAGGTCCTAAAACGTAGAATGGCGCACCACCACAGATCGTATTCTGGATCTTCATATTTGCTGCGATCTGATCCATCGGCATATGTCCCGGTCCTTCCACCATAACCTGTACATCTTTTTCCCATGCCCGTTTTGTCAGCTCGCCAAGACGTACCAGTTCTTCGATCTGGCATACATCAGATGCATCTGCAAGACAGCCCGGACGACAGGCATCTCCTAAGGAAATCGTCACATCGTACTCACGGCAGATGTCTAAAATTTCATCATAGTATTCATAAAACGGATTCTCTTCTCCTGTCATACACATCCATGCAAATACAAGAGAACCTCCGCGGGAAACAATGTTCATTTTTCTCTTATGGTTTCTGATCTGGTCTATGGTCTTTCTGGTGATTCCACAGTGCAGTGTTACAAAGTCTACGCCATCCTCCGCATGAAGTCTGATGACATCAATAAAATCTTTTGCGGTCAGCGTATCTAAATCTCTCTGGTAATGGATCACGGAATCATAAACCGGAACGGTTCCGATCATTGCCGGACATTCTCCGGTCAGTTTGCGGCGAAACGGTATGGTATTTCCGTGTGAAGAAAGATCCATAATTGCATGTGCACCCATATGTACGGCTTCCATGACTTTCTGCATCTCAACGTCATAATCTTTGCAGTCTCTTGAAATTCCAAGGTTGACATTGATCTTTGTGGAAAGCATCGAACCGACTCCCTGCGGGTCAATGCACTTATGATTTTTGTTCGCACAGATAACGACCTTTCCCTCTGCCACAAGCGGGAGTAACTCTTCTACACTCATTCTCTCCTTTTTTGCTACACTTTTCAACTCTTCTGTGATAATTCCTCTTCTTGCAGCTTCCATCTGTGTTGCATATTCTCTTGCCATGTTTTGTTTTTCCTTTCTTTTCTGTTGTTTTAAGTTTTTTATATCCTGTTGTTACCAGACCATATGCTCTAACGGTCCATTGCCCTGTCCGAGATCAAGTCCCGCACCAATGGCTCTTTGCATATAGGCTTTTGCACGTCGCACACTGGTTTCTAAGCCCCAATCCTCTGCCAGTCCTGCGGCAATGGCAGAACTAAATGTACAGCCTGTTCCGTGGGTATTCGGATTCAGCATCCGCTCCCCTTCAATCCAGATGCTTTTCCCATTTTCATAGAGCAGATCGTTTGCATCAGTTTTGGCATGACCGCCTTTTAGTACAATAGCGGTTCCATACTCCCGGCTCAACTGCTCTGCCGCCTGCTCCATTTCTTCTCTCGTCTGGATCTTCTTTCCGGTCAGCACTTCTGCCTCCGGTATGTTCGGAGTCAATACCTCTGCTAATGGAAACAGTTCTTTTTTCATCATCTCTGCCGCTTTTTCATCAACTAACGTGCTTCCACTGCTCGATAACATGACCGGGTCCACTACGATGTGTTTTGCCTGATAATGACGCAGTCTTTCTGCAATGATCTGTATCAGTTCTGTCGTTCCCGGCATCCCTATTTTGACTGCATCCGGAAAAATATCCGCAAATACGCTGTCGATCTGTGCCGTGATGCACTCCGCCGATACCGGAAAAAGTTTTTGCACCCCTAACGTATTCTGTGCGGTCAGCACACTGATGACACTCATCGCATAGACACCGTTTGCTTCCATGGTCTTGATGTCTGCCTGTACGCCTGCTCCACCGCTGCAATCACTTCCGGCTATAGTCAATGCTGTCTTTTTCATATGCCTGTCGCCTCCTTTGTTCTATTTTTGAGTTCCTTTGCTGCCTCTTTGATATCTTCCTGTGCAAAAATCGCACTGATCACTGCCACACCACAGATCCCGCTTCCCTTCAGCCTTTCTACATTTTGGGCATTGATCCCACCTATGGCTATGACCGGTATCTGAACCGCCTGACAGATTGCTTTTAAGGTTTCATAATCTACTTCCTGTGCATCATCCTTCGAGCTGGTCGGAAAAACTGCCCCGACTCCTAAATAATCCGCTCCGTGCTTTTCTGCCATGACCGCCTGTTCTACGGTCTGTGCCGATACGCCGATGATCTTGTCTTTTCCGAGTTTTTTCCGGACATCTCCTGCCTTCATATCGCTCTGTCCGACATGTACGCCGTCTGCATCGACTTTTAATGCCAGTTCTACATCATCGTTTATGACAAATGGTACCTGATATTGTTTACATAAATCTTTTAATTCCTGTGCCTCCTGTAAAAAAAGCCCGGAATCTATGTGTTTTTCGCGCAACTGTAAAAACGTCACACCACCATCTAAGGCTTCTTTTACCTGCTCTTTCAATGTCCTGCCATGAAGCCAGCTCCGGTCTGTCACGGCATATAACAGCAGTTCTTCTTTAGTACAGTTCATAGTTTGCCTCCCGTTCTAATGTCTCTGCATCCATGTTCGCGATCGCATCAATGATCCGGTTGCGATATGTTGCATTGCCTTCATAGCTTTGCAGATGGGCATATCCGATCTCGCCTGCAACTCCCATCACGCAGACTGCCGCTGCTGCTGCCTCTAACATATGCTTTGGATTTGCCGTAATGTATGCTGTCATCAGTCCTGACAACTGGCATCCGGTTCCTGTGATCTTTCCCATCTGTGCCTTGCCATTGCGTATGACATAACAATGTTCTCCGTCACTGACCAGATCGATCGCACCGGTAACTGCAATAATACTTCCCGTTGCCTTTGCGAAATTTTTCACAAAGTCTACCGCTTCTTTCAGATTCTCCTCTGTCACGGCATCTGCCACATCTGCATCCACGCCACGCGTACTGCCGCCGCCGGCAGCAAGTGTCTTGATCTCCGATATATTTCCCCGGATCACGGAAAAATGAATCTCCTCTAACAGTTGTTTTGCCGTATCGGTGCGAAGACTGCTTGCTCCTGCTCCCACCGGGTCTAAAAGCACCGGATGACCTAACTCATTCGCTTTCTTTCCCGCCTTAAACATCGCCGGGATCGTGTGCCGGTTCAAAGTCCCGATGTTGATATTGAGTCCGCCGCAGATACTCGTAATATCCTCGACTTCCTCAGACTCATCTGCCATGATCGGACTTCCCCCACATGCCAGTAATACATTCGCCACATCATTTACCGTTACATAATTTGTAATATTGTGGATCAACGGCATTTTACTATGTACATTCTCTAAACATTCACCAAATTTCATCGTCTTGCCTCCTATTCTTAAACCACCAGCAGCCCTTTTCTTTTATCATTAAACTACTGACTTTCTTTTTGACTTTTGCCCTTTAGCCGTTATCATTCCTTTTTCTCTTTTTCTTCCTTCGGGGCAGTTCGTCTATCCCTGCGCACGGTTTCGAACGGTCCGGACTATGTCCAAAACGTCGCACCTCTTAACACTCTGACATCCCATAGAAATTTCCGTGCAGGGATGCACGGAAAAGATGCAGCTAAGCCATGGATGGCGCATCTGCATCGGTTTCGCCCGTCCCCGATACCCCACACCAGAGTGTTTAGAAGTGCAGTTTTGGGACATCGGAACAGACCGGTCGAAACCGTGCACAGCCCATACACTCACCCCCGAACAACCAAACAAACCCATACCAAACACCTTAAACAAAACACGCAAAACAAAAAAAGACTGTATATATACCAATCGTATATACACAGCCTCTATGCTCTCCATATATCCCTACGTTGGCATTATCCAAATCAGGTTTCGGGTCAAAGCAATCCAGCTTAATCTCAGCCTACTTCTGTAAGCACCCCGTTGTCTTATTACCTATATTTTAATCTGCCTGCCGTAGAAAATCAAGTATTTTATTCTTCAAATGGGATAACTGCTCCGTCATAAGTATCGTTGATGTATTTCTTAATGTCATCAGATTTTAATACTTTTACTAACTCTTTGATGCCCTCGTTATCCTCGTTTCCTTCTTTTACTGCAATGATGTTTACATATGTCTTTGCTGCTTCGGAATCGGATTTTTCATAAACAAGTGCGTCTTTTGCAACTGTATATCCTGCCTCTAATGCATAGTTACCGTTTAATACTACAAATGCTGCATCATCTACTGCGTGAGGAACCTGTGCTGCCTCTAACTCTGTAATTTCAATTCCTTTTGGATTCTCTGCAATATCATTTACGGTTGCTTCAAGTCCTACACCGTCTTTTAATTTGATCAGACCGTTGTCCTGTAATAACAGTAATGCACGGGCTTCGTTTGTAGTATCGTTTGGAACTGCGATCACATCACCTTTTTCAACCTTGGACAGGTCATTTTTTGTACCCGGATAAATTCCGAATGGCTCATAGTGGATGCCGCCTGCGTTGACAAGGTGTGTACCCTGCTCTTTGTTAAAGCTCTCTAAGTATGGAATGTGCTGGAAGTAGTTTGCATCGAACTCACCGCTCTCTACTACTAAGTTCGGCTGAACATAATCGCTGAATACTTTAATCTCTAAATCCCATCCTTCATCTGCAAGGATTTTCTTTGCCTGCTCTAAGATCTCTGCGTGAGGAGTTGCGGAAGCTGCTACGGTAATCGTTCCTTTATCTCCTGCTTTTGTATCCTCTTCCTTGCTGTCCTCCTGAGTGCTCTTTGCCTCTTTGGTATCTTTTGTATCACTACCGGAAGAGCCGCATCCTGTGAAAGCTCCGATTGCTAAAATTCCTGCAAGTGTCAATGATAATAATCTCTTTTTCATGTCTTTGTTCTCCTTTTTCTCTTTCCTTTTTTCTAAAATTTCTTATTTATTTCTTCTGTCAAGTTTCTTTGAAAGCATCATTCCAAGTGCCTGCAAGACCTGAACGATCAGCACTAAGATGACGATGGTTACCACCATGATATCGGTCTGGTATCTGTAATAACCATACCGTATGGCAATATCTCCAAGGCCTCCGCCTCCGACAACACCTGCCATTGCAGAGTAACCTAAGATGGTTCCAAGAGCAATCGTCACACCGACGATCAACGAGGTTCTTGCCTCTACTAACAGTACCCTGAAAATAATGGTCCAGGTTCCTGCTCCCATGCTTTTTGCTGCTTCGATCACACCTTCATCTACCTCCTGTAAAGAAGATTCCACCATACGGGCAATGAACGGTGCTGCTGCTATGACAAGCGGTACGATCGTAGCACTGGAACCATAGCTTTTTCCAACTAGAAATCTGGTCAGTGGAATGATCAGGATCAGTAAAATTAAAAACGGTATACTTCGGATCACATTCGAGATCACATCTAAGATGCGATATACCACTTTATTTTCCCGTATTCCTCCTTTTCCGGTTACTGCAAGGGTCACACCAAGTGGAAGTCCGATCACATAACCAAGGGCTGTGGAAACCAGTGTCATATAGATCGTTTCCCAAAATCCCGTATAAAGCATTTTAACGACTTCAGATGAAAACATCCTGTTCCACCTCCCCTACATACAGATTTTTTTCTTTCAGATACTCTACCATCTTTCCGGCAATCTCTGTATCTTCCGGAAGCTGCAGGATCATTTCCCCTGCTGCGGTTCCGTTCAAATCCTTTGTATTTGCGTATAAAATATTGACCGGAGTCTTAAACTGTAAGGTCATGTTTCCAACAACCGGCTCATAAGAGGAATTCTCCTTGAACACAATTCGGATACAGTGTCTTCCACGCATCTCTTTTGCGGTGCTTCCGCTTCCGATGATCAGGCTCTTTGCCTCCGGTGATTTCGGAGCGGTAAATATCTCTGAAACACTTCCTGTTTCTACCACGTTTCCTTCATTTAAAATGGCTACCTGATTACAGATTTCCTGCACTACGGACATCTCATGGGTAACTACCACGATCGTAATGCCATAATCTCTGTTGATCTGCTTTAGCAGCTCTAAGACGGATTTTGTGGTCTGCGGGTCAAGTGCACTGGTTGCCTCATCACAGAGCAAGATTTTCGGATTATTTGCAATGGCTCTTGCGATTGCAACTCTTTGCTTCTGTCCACCGGAAAGCTGTGAAGGATAAGCCTTTTCCTTATCGGCAAGTCCTACGACTTCTAATAATTCTCTCGCTCTCTTCTTCGCTTCTGCATCCTTAACTCCTGCTATTTTTAATGAAAAACAGATATTTTCCAGTACGTTCTTCTGCATCAGAAGATTGAAGTGCTGAAAAATCATTCCGATTTCTTTTCGCATCTCGCGCAGCTGTCGTTCCGACAGCCCGGACATTCGGCATCCGTCTATCCAGACATCTCCGGAAGTTGGATGTTCTAAATAGTTGATACATCGTATGAAGGTGCTTTTGCCTGCACCGGACATTCCGATGATCCCGAAAATATCTCCCTTTGAAATATGCAGATTCACATGATTCAATCCCTGGACATTTCCTGCTTTGGTATGAAATTCTTTGCTGACATCTTCAAATCGAATCATATCGTTTTTCCTGCCTCCTTTGTTTCTGTTGCCATTATATCGACATTTTTTTATTTCGTCCAATATATAAAAAAAACAGCTTGTTATAGGTTTTTCCTATAACCATGCTGTCTCTCAAATTTCGCATTTTATTTCTATTTCTGTTTCTATTCTTTTTCCGCGCTTCTCCTACGACTGTCCCCGATATGTTTCAATCTCTTCTAAATACATTTTTCCGAGCCTGCTAAGTGGCACTCCCTTTCTCGAAATATAGCCGATCATCATCTCTTCCTCGGAATCCAACGGTATCGCGCAGTATTCATCTCCGTTTAATTCCTCACACACAATACCGGAGCACAGCGTATAAGCATTCAGTCCTACCATCAGGTTCAAAAGCGTTGCGCGGTCATTTGCCTTGATGATCCGCTTATAATCATAGGTGCTCAATACCTCTTCCGCAAAATAAAACGCATTGTGGCTGCCCTGATCAAAGGACAGACACGGATATTCCTCTAAATCCTCAAAAGTGATCTTCTCTTTGTTTGCAAGCGGATTGCCTCTCCACAGATAGACATAGGTCTTACACGGAAAAAGTTCGGTGAACTCCAGACCATTTTCCTTAAAGATCTTCAACAGTACCTTCCGGTTAAAGTCATCTAAATAGAGTATCCCAATCTCACTTTTAAAGGATTTGACATCCGAGATCACATCATAGGTCTTCGTCTCATGCACAGCACACTCGTATTCATCCATGCCAATTTTTTTTACCAGTTCTACGAATGCTTTTACGGCAAAGGTATAGTGCTGGGTGGAGACGCTGAATTTCTTCTTGATCTCTTTCTTATCAATGTAGCGTTCCTCCATCAGGCGGTACTGTTCCATGACCTGTCTTGCATAGCCGATAAATTCATTGCCCTCCGGTGTCAGCGTAATTCCCCGGCTGCTGCGGATGAACAGCTCCATGCCGAGCTCTTCTTCTAAGTCCCGGATAGAACTTGAAAGGCTCGGCTGCGAAATAAAAAGCTGCTTTGCCGCCTCATTCATCGATGTGCTGTCTGCAATTGTGATCGCGTATCGTAACTGCTGTAATGTCATTTTTTAACCTCGTCTTAATTCAATATCCAGCTTTCGGTCTGTGCGGAATCTTCCCAATGCTTTGTCAATATCCCCATGCGTCAGGATGTCCAGATGGCTGATCAGTCTTTTCGGCTCCTCTTTCATACCGCTTTCAATCCATTCTAAAACCATTCCTACAAATCCGTATTTGTAAAAATGTGCAATAAATGCCTTGTCCTCTTCATCCACCACAATGCCTTCAGCCCGTTCATCAATGACCCCTAACAGAAGTTTGTATGTAATATCATAAAGAAATCTCGTAAGGATTTCTCTACCCTCCGAATAGTAAACGTGCTTGATAAAGCTCTTATTCTCCCTGACATAGTCAAAGATCTGCAAATATCCCTGCTGCCATGTCGCATAGCTTCTCTTCCCCGAGAGACTCTGTGTATTATCTGTCAAAAATGTCCATTCCACCAGATCATAAATGTCTTTAAAATGATAATAAAACGTCTGGCGGTTGATGGCACTCGCCTCTACGATATCCACTACGGTTACTTTGTCTAAAGACTTCTCCTGCAATATCTTTTTCAAGGTCTCCGACAATGTCCTTTTCGTTGTATGAGCCATGAAAATCCCCCTCTACCCAGTACATTTTTTCTCCCCTTTTCCCATAATATTTTTTACCATTTCCCTGCTTCTATTATAACTTATCACAATACATTTATACAAGAAAAAAGTGGGTGCACCCACTTCTTCATTAAGCCTGTTTTATTCTAAAAACTTCCATAATACTGTTTAAAATAAAACTCTTTAAGTTTTATGCTGCTTTTTCCGTACTCCTGTGTACCCGTCTCCACAGAACTACCACAACTGCTCCGATGACAAACGGCAATACAAAAGTTGCAAAACGATAAAGCAGTGCAACGGAGCCTGCTGCTCCGGTTCCTACGATCTTTGCTAACAGCATTGTCAGTACGAACTCCGAAGAACCGATCCCTGCCGGTGCCGGAATAACTGCTGCTAACATCATTGCCAAAGAGGTAACTGCCAGTCCCTGTGACAGTGTCAGCTTTCCTGTCTCTGCTAATATCAAAAACGGGATTCCATACCAGAATGTAAACTTTAACAGATTTTTCAGGATACATCCTGCGATCAGTCCGCCACGTTTTAATAAAGTTGCTGCCGCATCCTCTAAGATAGCACACTGTTCTTCTAACTTTTGTACCTGCTCCGTCAGCTTTCCGCTCCGGTTCAGCTTGCGCACAATCCATAGAAGTATCTCATGGAACTTCTTAGAACAGGCAAATAGCAGAAGTACTGCTGCGATGACAAAGGTGACACCAAAACCAATTAAAAGCGTCATATCATATTGACTGTAATACTTTTGCATATATCCCCAGTTGAGGATAAAGAAGATTCCCGCAAACAGTGCAATGCTGACCTTGTGCAGCATATACTCAATGGTATAGAGTCCTGTACCTTTTGAATATGGAACGCCTCTCTCATTGAAGTAATAGATTGCTGCTACGCCCGCTCCGCTTCCAAGGGTTGCCACCCGGTAAAAGGCTGCATAAAATGCACATTCGACACCCTGCCAGTATTTAAAGTCAGGATTGTACACCTTTGCCAGTGAATAACTAATCCAGCCTTCCACCAGTTCATACATCACAGAAGCAATGCAAATACCGGCAATCACAAGAAATGACGTCTCTTTCAACTGAGTCAGAATATCTCCTGCCGAATCCTTAAATGTATAGATAATAATCAGGATTAAGATCAGAACAAATAAAATCTTTCCTATTGTCTTTGCATGCTTCTTAATGACTCTCACCCCTTATTTCTTTTTAAAGTTTGTATAACCACGCTGTCTGTATGGATGTGCAGCCCACAGACGGTCTGCTGTTCCTTTCCACTCTTCTGCATAGTGCTCACATTTTCCGCAAAGATGCTCTACCGTCTCCGGCTGCTGCATATCTGTGGATTTTGCTCCGGTCTCATGTACCATACGCTGTAAAATCTCAGGATTTTCAAGCATCGGACATGGTCTTAACATGTTATCGTTAAATGGCTGGTTATCTCTGTATGCCATGAATAACGGCTGTTTCAAACACTCTAATAATGATTTTTCACGGATGTTTGCTCCTGAATAATGAATGAATACGCAAGGCTCCACATCACCCTTTGGATTGATATGGCAGTAGTTTCTTCCTCCTGCAATACATCCTCCAACGAACTCTCCATCGTTCTGGAAGTCCATAACGTAGATTTCTTTTCCACCTTCTCTTGCACGAACCTCACGGATTCTGTGATAGATATATTCACGCTGCTCTTTTGTCGGCATCAGCTCCGGTGAAGCATCCATACCAACCGGCATCAGATGGAAATACCATGCGAAACGGCTTCCATGCTCAATCAGAAGATCAAAGAATTCATCGGATGTTACTGCATCCATGTTCTTGCGTGTATAACATACGGAGTTACCGAACAGTAATCCGTTCTCATGTAACAGATCCATTGCATGAAGTACCTTTGCATAGACTCCGTCACCACGTCTGAAGTCATTGGTGTCCTCGAATCCCTCTAAACTGATAGATAAGGAAAGGTTGCCGACTCTCTTCATTTCATCACAGAATGCCTGGTCTACTAAAGTTCCGTTTGTGTAACAGTGGAATGCCACATCATTATGTTTTTCACAGAGCTTAATAACATCTGCTTTACGAACCAGCGGCTCTCCACCGGTCATCATGTAGAAGTAAATACCCAGTTCTTTTCCCTGAGTTACAATGCTGTCAAGCTCTTCAAATGTCAGGTTTAATTTATGTCCGTACTCTGCTGCCCAGCATCCTGTACAGTGTAAGTTGCAGGCACTGGTTGGGTCCATTAAGATCAGCCATGGAATGTTGCAGTCATGTACTTCTCTCATCTTACGAATGGTTTTTGTGCCATAGAAGGCTGCCTGATATCCAAGATTTAATGCTGTCATCTTAGCAACGTGTGGATCTGTCTCATCCAGCACACGGTTTACATAGCGCATCCACTTGTGATCAGGATTCTTAATCATCGCACGCGCACCTTCGTATGCCTCTTTGGTAAAGTTGTCTCCCATAAATTTCTCTGTCAGGTCAACAATCTCTAATAAGCCTTTTTCTCTGTCCTTATTAATTCTTCTCAGTGCAACGTCAATTGCCGCGCTAAACGCTTTTCTCTCAAGCTGCTCTGCTAATTTTGCCATTTTTATTCCTCCACTCTTTTGTTCTAATTCCCTTTTACACAAAAGTATAAAAACTTTCACTTTTTATGAACATATGCAAAAGCCAAATCCTGTATTTTTTCCTTATACAAATTTCTCTTTTTGTATACGTTCTAAAGCAGAATATTCTATCTGTTCAGTATGAATTCTACAAATCGAAAAATTCTTTTATCTGCCCCTCTATGATCTTCATTAACCGGGTTCTTGCTTCCACACTTGCCCATGCGATATGTGGTGTGATCAACAGTTTGTTGCTGTCTTTAATCTTTGCAAGCGGATTCTCTTTGCTCATCGGTTCTTCTTTGAGCACATCCAGTCCTGCTGCTGCAATTTCCCCATTCTCTAAAGCCTCGTATAAATCCTGCTCTACGACGATCGGGCCTCTTCCTACATTAATGAAAATGGCAGACCGCTTCATTTTAGCAAAAGCCTCCGCATTTATCAAGCCTAAGGTTGCGTCGGTCAATGGTGCATGTACCGAGATAATATCGGATTTTGTCAATAAGGTGTCCCAATCTGCACGCTCATAATCTTTCTGCTGATTTTTTCCGGTTGTGGAGTAATAGATGACGTGGCAGCCGAAAAGTCCTGCTATGTCCGCCACTCTTCTTCCAATCGTTCCCATTCCAATGATTCCCCATGTTTTTCCGTTCAATTCATGGAATGCTTTTTCAAAATGGGTAAACAGTACATCGTCTGTATATTTTCCACTCTTTACATAGGTATCATAATAAGGAAGATGTTCCATCAGATAAAACAAAAGTGCAAAGGTGTGCTGTGCCACTGTCTCGGTTGAATAGCCTGCCACATTTCTCCATGCGATCCCACGTTTTTCCAGATAATCTTTGTCTAAATTATCGGTTCCGGTTGCAGTGACGCAGACTAACTTCAAATGCTCTGCCCCTCCGATCGTCTCTTCGTTGACCGGCACCTTGTTCAGAATGATGACATCTGCATCTTTTGTACGCTCTGCCGCCTGTTCCTTTGTGGAAAATCCATACTTTACGACTTCTCCAAGCTGTTCATAGCCGCTTAAGTCCAGATCTTCTCCTATGGTCTTTGCATCTAAAAATACAATTTTCATTTCTACACTTCCTCTTTCTTCCGTAAGATTAACTTCACGCCCTCAATACCTGTAACTTCCGCTGAGTCCTCTGGTTCAAAAGTAACCTCTTCTTTTTCAGAACGTGCCGTCCACTCCATTCCGTTATACATTGCTTTTCCGGTACCTTTGAGATTGTCTACACGCTCGATGACCCGCACATCCTTCCCCAGTGCCTCTTCGTAATTCGTCCTTACCTTCTTTGGCTGGATATATTTCATCGCCCACGGTCTGGTAAAATACAGCATCAACAGGGAAACAGCTAAAAATACCACTGCCTGTAACCAAATCGGTCCCCCTGCCACCGATACGATGACTGCCGCTAATGCTCCGCCTGCAAACCAGATGCAGGTCAGTCCGACCGTAATCAATTCTATTACTAAGAGTACCACCATCAATACGAGCCAGAAAATCAATTCTTTTTCCATAGTCTGTCTGCCCCTTTCTGTTACCTGTTTCCTGCTTTACATGCTTCTGGATTTCTCAATACATGCCTCTACCGCATCCATGACGGAAGCACGGAATCCTGTCTCCTCTAATACTTTTACTGCCTGAATCGTTGTTCCTGCCGGGGAGCATACCATGTCTTTTAACTCTCCCGGATGTTTTCCGGTCTCTAATACCATCTTAGCACTTCCTAAGACTGCCTGTGCTGCAAATTCGTATGCCAACGCTCTTGGCATTCCCTCTGCAACTGCTTCGTCTGCCATTGCTTCAATAAACATAAATACATATGCCGGAGAACTTCCGCTGATGCCTACCACGGTGTCTAAAAGATTTTCCGGAACCTGATATGCTCTGCCAAAGCTGCCTAAGATCGCAGCCGCCTGTGCCTGCTCCTCTTCACTTACTAACTTGTAACAGCAGAATCCGGTACAGCCCTCACCTACCAGTGCCGGTGTATTTGGCATACAACGGACGAGTTTTAACTCTCTTCCAAAATGCTCCATGATCCATTCCATGGTCTTGCCCGGTGCGATTGAGATGATCAGTGTCTCTTCACGGACTGCGCCTTTGATCTCTGCAATGACTTCCGGGAAAAACTGTGGTTTTACTGCAAGGATCAGCACATCTGCTATCTGTGCCACTTCGAGATTATCCGTTGTAGTATGTATTCCAAATATTTTTGCCGCTTTTTGAACGGAATCCTCTGATTTGTCAGAGCCGATGATGTCCTCTGCAGAATACAGTTCTTTTTTTAAGATTCCTCCGATCATGGCACTTGCCATATTACCTAAACCAATAAATCCAATTTTCATTTTTATTCCTCCTCGTCTATGATCCTATTGTTCATTCCTATCCTTTTTGTTCCTTATCATACTAAATTCCGCTGCAAATTTCAATACTGCCGCATTTTTTGAAAATTTAACAAAATCTTAACCTTCTCCTGCTTGATGTTTATTTCACGGATTGGCATAATGGGAATTAGTACATTTTTTGATATCAGGGGACTATTACATATGAACGATTTATTTTCCGTTTTGAAAAAAAATAATTATTTTGTTACATTCTTTTTTCTTGCAGTATGCACACTTGTAGCATTTTTATTTGCGCATGTGATCCCGGGCAATTCTCCGAATATTGCACTGGTCTATATTTTAGGGCTGATCCTGATCGCAAGGCACACCGATGGCTACCGATATGGTATTTTTGCCGCACTCTTTTGTGTCATCAGCATCAACTATTTTTTTACTTATCCCTATTTTAAGTTAAATTTTACCCTGTCAGGATATCCGGTTACCTTTATCGGTATGCTGACAATCGCCATTATTACCAGTGCCACCACCACCCGTTTGAAAAAACAGGCGCTTCTGATCTCAGAACGAGAAAAGGTCTTAGTGGAAGCTGACAAGGAAAAAATGAAAGCAAATCTCCTGCGGGCGATCTCCCATGATCTGCGTACTCCTTTAACGAGCATTATCGGAGCCGCTTCTTCTTATACAGAGAACTCGAACCATCTGACCGAAGAAGAGAAAACAGAACTTGTCACACAGATCAACGACGATGCGAACTGGCTTTTAAATATGGTAGAAAATCTTCTGACCGTCACGCGGATACAGAACGATGAAAGCCATGTTTCCACCTCTCTTGAGGTTGTGGAAGAGGTCGTATCGGAGGCAGTACAACGGTTACGCAAACGTATCCCTCATGCTAAGATCAACGTTTCGATACCGGAGGCTTTTCTTATGGTCCCGATGGACCCGCTTTTGATCGAACAGGTCATTATGAACCTTTTAGAAAATGCCGTTATCCATTCCGAAAGCAAACAGGCGGTGGATCTTGTTGTTACGGATTCTTCGGACTCCGTAACCTTTCATGTGATCGATTACGGAAAAGGTCTTGATGAAGATAAAATTCCTTCTCTTTTTGAGGGACAGTCCGCTTCCGGTTCTTCGGACTCCCACAAGGGTATGGGCATTGGTCTTTCGATCTGTAAAACGATCATTCAGGCACACAACGGAACGATCTGTGCTTTTAATCACGAAAACGGTGCAGAGTTCTCATTCACACTTCCAAAGGAGGGTATTCATGAATCCTAAATTTTCTGTTTTAATTATTGAAGATGAAACACATATTTTGAACTTTATGCGTAAGATTTTAACCAGCCATGATTATAAAGTCCTCTCTGCGAATACCGGCAAAGCAGGACTCGAGATCATCTCTTCCCAATGTCCGGATATCATCCTTTTAGATCTGGGACTTCCTGACATTGACGGTGTAGATATCATTAAGAAAGTCAGAGAGTGGTCGAGCTGCCCGATCATCGTTATTTCCGCAAGAACCTCTGAACGGGAAAAGGTGCTTGCACTGGATCTTGGTGCAGATGACTATATCACCAAACCTTTTGGTACTTCCGAACTGCTTGCAAGGATCCGTACCTCCCTACGTCACAGCAATAAGATGAATACGGATTCTCCGATGTTTATCAAGCCTTATCATGCAAAGGATCTGACGATTGATTTTTCTAAACGCCTGATCCTGCTGCATGAACAGGAGATCCACCTGACACCGATCGAATATAAGATTGTTGCCTGCCTTGCGAAAAATTCCGGCAAAGTGGTCACCTACTCTTCGATCATGTCGGATGTCTGGGGACCCTATACCGATACAGACAACAAGATCCTGCGTGTAAACATGGCAAATATCCGCAGAAAATTAGAAACCAATCCTGCCGAGCCTACCTACATCTTTACGGAACTCGGCGTTGGATACAGAATGAAAGAGGATGAGTCGGAATAGTATTCCGCTCATCCTCTTTCCTCTTCTTCATTCTGTTTCCATATGTACAGCCTTTATCTTTGTACATCTTTCTTTGTATTACCCAATATCTTCATTTTAAAAATAAGAGTCATAGGTGGCATAGATCATTCCCGCTGCCACAATAATGATTCCAATGATTCCTACAATATCCATATTCCGGCACACCCCTTCCTGTTATGCCTGTAATGTAATATGGAAAAATACGATGAGCAAGCCCTTTTGTTAAAATCTTAACATTATCTGAACATATGACAAAATTGCGTTAAGGAATTCTTTACTTTTTACCTGTTTTTCCTTTTCTCTGCTATAGTAGGAGAGATGAAAGGAGGCACTACTCAAAATGCTTAATACCTTGATTTTTATATTTATGGCAATTGTTGGCGGGGTTCCGTGTGTTTTAATGCTCCTAAGTATACCGGTTCTTATCGTATGGAAACTTTACCGTAAATGTAAATATAATATATCGATGTATGATTAATTTCATACTTCTATTTCTCCAAACCAGGCATGTGCCCCAACACATGCACAACGTAAAAAGGATGTCTTAGTCATCTTCCATACTAAGGCATCCTTTTTTATGTTTTACTGCTACATTGCCTGCTGTCACTTTGGAATATATTCCTGTATCGTATAGCTGTTTCTTCCATGCTCTTTTACATAATACAGCGATTCATCTGCGGCACAGAGGATTTCCCGCCAATCATGATTCATATCCACGGTCCACACTACACCGGAAGATACTCCAATGACCCTCTCTGTTCCATCCGGCAGCAGGATCGGATTCTTTGCTAACTTCTCATAGAAAGCTGCAACATTGTGTTCCACCTGTGATAATTCCCGGAAGTTATAGCTGAAGATAAAGAACTCATCTCCCGAACGTCTTCCTACGATCGTGTTCTTTTCCGTATATTCACTGATCAGGTTACAAAAATGCTTTAAGTAGGCATCACCGGTTTCATGTCCATATCCATCATTAATGCGTTTGAACTTGTCTAAGTCCACCATAATGACGACCATGTTTTTAATCGTACCGGAATTTATCAGATAATCGACCTCACGCTCAAATGCACGGCGGTTCCAGATTCCGGTCAGCATATCAATATCACGTTCCTCTTCTAACTGTTCATGTATCTTGACGCTCTCCCACTTGATCTTGGCACGTTCAAATGCTGCAAAGTTACCGATGACTGCCGCTAAAATTCCATCCATCACATCATACATGAACTTGTCCGGTGTCTTCGTGATATAACTGCTGACAAAAAACATTGCCAAAGCAACAATGGTAATATGCAGGTTATAAATTGGCAGAAGGTCAAAGTTCGTCGGCAGGAATACAAACAGACTGACAATGGTAACTGCCAGCTCATTTCCGGCACCAATGGTTCCCACATAAATAGATACAGCATAGGCACAGATCATAAAGCTACCGATACTGGCATATGTTTCCTGTTTTGATATTTCATCCTGTTTTTTCAGCAGACTGTGCGTATAAAGAAAAATACAAAACATCCATGCTGCTCCGATGATACAAACCAGACTTTTCACATACACATGCGATAACACCAGCATGCAGATTGTATACAATGCACCGATTCCGGCTATGATCACACTTTCATTACGAATAATTCTGACATTTTCGGCAGAAAGTTTTCGCTGATACTTTTTTGCCGTTGTCTCATCTAACCCAAGCCAGAGCCATTTTCTTAATTTCTCTTTTTTGTCCATTCAGACCTCTTTCATCAATAGTTTTTTTCTATTTTTATCGTTTCGCACTGTTTATACCAATTTTATAATGCCATTTTACCACAATTATGAAATTAGGCAAGGAATTTCGCCTGTTTCCGACACTCCCCTATAATTCTGACACTTTCCCCTAGACGAATGACCGAAAGTTTACTAAAATAGATATGAAAATTTTGTCATTAGGAGGGATTTTTCATGTCCTTGGATAATCGGACCTGGTTTCAAAAGGGTCTTAAAGATGGAATTCCAATTGCACTTGGCTATTTTGCCGTATCTTTTACACTTGGAATTACTGCGAAAAACGCCGGACTTACTGCATTGCAGGCAATGCTCGCCAGCTTTACTTTAAATGCTTCTGCCGGAGAATTTGCCGGTTTTACACTGATCGCCGCGGGAGCCGGATATCTTGAAATTGCCATTATGGAATTTGTGGCAAATGCCAGATATCTTCTGATGTCCTGTGCTCTCAGCCAGAAACTCTCACCGGATACTCCACTCTGGCAGAGGCTTTTGATCGGTTATGATGTCACGGATGAGATTTTTGGAATCTCCATTTCCGTTCCGGGACGTTTGAACCCTTATTATACATTCGGAGCGATTGCCATCGCCGTTCCGGGATGGTCTGTCGGTACCTACCTTGGTGTTTTAATGGGTAATATTCTCCCTGCCAATGTGGTAAGTGCATTAAGTGTCGGACTATATGGCATGTTCATCGCCATCATTATCCCACCTGCCAGAAAAAGCAAAATTGTTGCAGGTGTGGTAGCCGTATCTATGGCAGCCAGCTTTGCTTTTGCAAATCTGCCTGTGATTTCCGGTATCAGCTCCGGCATCCGTACCATTATTCTGACGGTTGCTATCTCCGCTCTTGCCGCTATCCTGTTTCCGATAAAGGAGGACGATGACCATGCAGCATAATGTTTATATCTATATTTTAGTTATGGGAATTGTAACCTATCTGATCCGTGTTCTGCCACTGACTTTGATCCGCAAGGAAATTAAGAACCGTTTTATCCGTTCTTTCTTATATTATGTTCCCTATGTAACACTTGCTGTTATGACTTTCCCTGCGATTCTGGATGCGACAGGCAGCACTGCTTCCGCACTGGCTGCTTTTATTGCCGCTATCCTCATCGCATGGTTTGGTGGCAGCCTTTTTCAGGTGGCTGTCATTGCCTGTGTGGTAGTCTTTGTCTTAGAAATGTTTATATGTTAGTGTGCTGACAAACTCCTGATTTTGGATTAGTCCTCTTTGACTCTTCCATCACAGGTCAGTGTCACTACCTGCCACGGGATCATCTTTCCGCTGTTTTTCAGTGCTGTAACTGCTGCGTGTTCCATACCGCCGCAGCATGGCACTTCCATGCGGACAATCTTCAAACTCTTAATGTCATTGTTCTTAAGAATTTCTGTCAGTTTTTCGGAATAATCTACATCATCTAACTTCGGACATCCCATCAGTGTCACATGATTTTTCATATAATCCTCATGGAAGGATGCATAGGCATATGCCGCGCAATCGGCTGAGATCAAGAGGTTTGCTCCGTCAAAATACGGCGCATGGACCGGAACTAACTTAATCTGGACAGGCCACTGTGCAAGCCGGCTCTCTGCCCTTTGCGGTGCTACGGATGTGCTGCTCTCATGCTCTGCTCTGTGGAAAGTTTTTGCCGCACCGCCCGGACATACATGTCCTTCATGACCATGTGCATGGGAATGAGAATGGTTGTGTTCTGCTTTTTTTCTCTCTTCCATTCTTGCTTTTACAGCTGCCTCATCATAAGCTTCTGCCTCACGCTCGATAATGGAGATCGCATTGGTCGGACAGGCAGGAAGGCAGTCTCCTAAACCATCGCAGTAATCGTCCTTGATCAGTCTTGCTTTTCCATCGATCATTGCGATCGCGCCCTCATGACATGCGGATGCACAGGCACCACATCCATTACAAAGTTCTTCGTTAATCTCTACAATTCTTCTTACCATATCTGTAACTCCTTTATATTTGATAAACTGTTTTTTTGTTTCTGTGCGATTATCATAGCACGATACAACAAAAAAATCCGTAACATATGTTACGAATTTTTATAAATACATTTCAAATTTTTCCCAGTCTGCGATCCTGATATCTCTTCCCTGTATCTCAAGGATTCCCTCTTTTTGCATACTTCCGAGCTCCCGCGACAGGGATGGCCTGGTCACATTCATATATTCTGCCATCTCTTCACGCACCAGATTTCCACGGATCGTTCCGTCGGCATTTTTTCTTTCAAACAGATAACGCACGATCTTTTCCCGGATACTGGCACAGCCTAAGACCTTTACCTTCTGATTCATCAGATATGCCTTTTTTGCAAAAATCTCTAACATATTCTGCCAGAGCACTTTGGGAATCTCACCCGCGATCTCAAGCACCTCTGAATCTTCGACTGCCTGTGCATCCATATCGTAGGCTTCTTTTCCGATAAATAAATAGACTTCCCCAAACAGATCTCCGGAACGTGTGATATCCGTCAAAAGAATCCGCCTGCCGGACATGGTGCTTTGCGAGATCGTAACCTTGCCCTGTATCAGAAGAAACAGACTCTTCGGCATGTCCCCCTCTAAAAAGACAAATGTCCCTTTTTCGTATTTTTTCCTTCTGCACTGCTCCTGCATCAGGATTTCTTCTATTTCCTGTTCCGTCATTCCGTGAAACAGCGGACTCTTTTTCCACACTTCCATTCCTTTTACTCCTATTTTCGTATCTTTTATCATATACTGTTATGAATTTATTTAAGGACAACGCCATGAAAAAACCCACAAAGGATCTGAAAAACTATGACTATTTTTTAGAAGCATATACGGCTGGCGTATCGGCATCCGCAGTTTTGATAAAAGGCGCTACTATTACTACGCCCATTTACGCCAGAATTCCCCTTTTCAGAAAGGTCTGAAAGAAGGCAGCGTTGTGACTGCCGGCGATGTCATCGGCTATATGGGACATACCGGCTACAGCAAAAAAGGGGTGACAGCAAGATCATAACCCTCAATCCCACAGTACATCCTACAATACATACTGCACTACATAAGCAAGCATATTATCCTCATACAGTGCTGTTAAGAACTCACTCTGCTGTATCATCGCCAACAGACTCTGTCCAAACGGAAATGCCTGCATCACCGCGACAAAATAGAAGAACAGCCAGACAAGCAGCAAACCATACAACAATCCCGCTCCTAAACCTAACACCTGATTGATTCCCTTTATTACCGGAAGTTCTGATGCGATATCCAGTACCCCACCGATCAGATGCAGTATGATCGCACATACGATCAGCGAAACAAAAAATGCAATGCCATCGACTGCTAACTGTGCTAACGGCTCTGCCATTGCTTTATAGACTCCACTGGTTTCAAGCACGCCATCGGCACCCTTTTCTACGTTGCCAAATAATTTTTCTTCGATGGATTTCGGAAGCCGGATGCCGTACTCCTCTAAAAGTCCGGTACTCTTTTCCTCTTTTTGGACAATCTGCTCTTTCGTGTCCTTTCGGACTTTCTGTTCGCACTTTGTCTCAACTTTTTGATAAATTTTCGTATTCTCTTTTAAAAAATTGCTGACATACGGCGTTGCCCATGCCACAAAAAGTACCGTAATTAACAGGGATGCCACGGAAAACAATACCCTCAGCAATCCGCGGCGGTATCCCTTGATCGTATGTCCTGCGAGTATGACCAGGACGACTACCAAAAGCCAATTCATAGTTTAACCTCTTTTATTTCAATTTTGCCTGTACCGTTTCTCCATCTAAGATAAAGGTATAACGGCTTGCTGTTCTGCCCGGAAGCACTTTATAAATGCTCTTATCCCAGGCTTCGTGGTATTTTTCCACGCCACGCAGCGTAAATATCGTACATTCGTTATCATTCAAAAGACACACTTCGTTATTATTTAAAAACTCTGCCTTCCGGTAAGTTCTTGAGAATGTTTTTTCTTTCACAAGCGCTCCCCTGTTGTCATAAATCTGCATACAGTACACATCGTTTTTTTCTTCTTTACTGCTGCTCTCATTATCTAAGATCAGCCCGATATATTTTCCATTATAGAAAATGGTCCTTAAACGGCTTCCATATTTAATGCTCTTTTTCTCCTGCGGTTTTCCGGACACCTCTAACAGCATCAGTTTCTGGTCGCTGACGGCGATCAGCTTGTCATTTCCCAAAAACTCAATCTGTGGGATAATGATATCGGAATATTTTTTAGTTCCTACCACATGATCGATCTTCTTTTCGCCTGCGGAATCAAAATTGTAAAAAACAATGCTGCTCTTAATCGTTCCATCACTGATGTTCAACATGGACACCGCAAACCGTTTTCCATCCTTCGATAAGGCAATATCCATTGGATAACCGCTGTTTTCCACATGAAGCTCGCCCTCTGCAAGCGTTTTCCCAGCCTTATCACAAAGTTTCAGATAGGAGACACCGTTTTCTTCTAAGAGAAGAGCTACCGTTCCCTGCTCTGCGATCTTTACACGCACGATCGGCTTGGTTGTCTCGATCTTTCCGCAGAGTCCATCCTTGTCAAAAATATAGACTAACGTTCCCTTTTCATCTCCGATGGCGGCATACTTCGCGGACATCACCACAACCGGATCGCTCATTTCATAGCTCTGGTTCCATATCAGCTCGTTGGAAGTATCGGTGTAAAATGCTCCGTCATTGCTGTACTTCAAAATATTGCCCTGAAACTCCAGATAGGTATTCGCTGCACTGTCCTGCCTGTCCTCTGTTACTTTTGCCTCATGACTGTCATAGGTCCGCACCTGATGATATATATATAGCAAAAACCAGAGCAATATCAGGATTCCTAATACGATGCCGGCCCTTTTGAGCATCCGAATCCTGTGTTCTCTGATTTTCCTATCCATTTCCTCTATATCTACTTTTACCGTTTGGAATGGCTGTCTTCTAATTTCTGCCATGTATCATGTCACCTCTTTTTGTATTCCTGTCCATTATAACAAATATCGGTTTGCATGACACTAATTTTTCTCATTAAGGCAGATTTAATTTCTGACCCGCAAAAATTGTATCTGCATTTTCAATCTGATTTAATTCCTTGATACGCTCCACTCTGGATTTATTGCCATAAATTTTTGTACTGATGGATTCTAAAGAATCTCCGCTCTGTACGATATAATAGCCCTGTGCAAGTATCTTTTCTGCTTCACTCTGTGGCTGTGCTGCGGTTTCCTGCACTTCCTCAGAAGATTGCTCAGAAGATTCCCCGGCATTTTGACTTTCTTTTTTATCGTTCTGCGCCACGTCCTGTTTGTTTTCGCTGTTTTCACCGTCTTTGGCTTTTTTCTTGTCTGTTTCGGACTTGTCCTTGGATTGATTGTCCCTGGCAGTATCTTCCTTCGCAGTGTCTTCTAACGGCTCCACTTTTCCATCCACGGTCGTAACGATCGTCTTGTCGTTATCCTTTGCCTGCTTTGCTTCGTTTTGTGTGAAGTTTCCTGCGATCAAAGAGACCGCCTCCTGAAGCTCATTGATCTTTTCATAGCTTCCGATACTGTTCACACCCATTACTAACGTACTTAACACCAGCACGGCACAGGCTGCATAGCCTACCATGCTCCAGCGTCCCCTGCCCGGTCTTGCCTGTGTGGCGATCCGTTCCCGATAGCTTCCGGTCGGCTCATCAAGCACTGTTTCCGTCACTCCTGCAGGATTTTTTGCCTCTTTATACTGCACCATGTATTCCTGCATTTTCGGATTCTGCTCATAAAAAATATAATAGCCTTCTTTTTTCCGCAGACTGCCCTTTTCATAGACATAAAAATTCTCTTCACGCTCCACATCATCTAACAACAGCAACAGCGAGTGCGGCTCTTTGAAATTCATCCGGTGCACCCGCTCCATATCGCTCGTCAGTCTTGCCGGCATGCCTCCCGTGACGAACGCCCAGCCTAAGATCTGCAATGCCTTATCCGGGTCTTCATCGTCAAAATACTCTTTCATCTGCTTATAGGCAAATCCCCAGTGCTCCTCGCTAAACTGCGGCAGCCCTTTTTCAAATGTCATATCATCTATGTAAAAAGCACCTCTTACGAAATAGTATTGCGTACCATGCTCTTCTTCCTGCGTTCCCACAATGATCGCAACTTTCGGATTCCCTGCTTCTTCCCTGCTGCTCGGATGCAAAAAGGTATACACAAAGTCTTCCACATAGATTTTATGTTCTCCACTCGGATTACCAATTTGTCTTAAGTTTCTTGGAAGCTTTATCCTTGGTGTCGCTTGTCCATCCTGTATGATCTCTATCATGGTGACCCCCTTTGCCTGTGGCAGTATTGTTAGGGGTATCATAGCATATTCCTTTTTCAGTTTTTGACAGCTTGTGTCGGAGTAAAAAATTTTCTTTCGGCAGGATCATACAAAAAGACTGCCCCTTTTACAAGACAGTCCCATGTTTTTTTCCATATTTCATTTATTTTGTAAATGCTTTTACTTTTTTGTAGATGCTTTCTGCATCCAGTCCGTATTTTTTGATCAACTCTACTGCCGGACCGGATTCTCCGAATACATCGTTAATTCCGATTTTTATCATTCTTGTCGGCTCTTTTTCTGACAGCACATCTGCAACTGCACTTCCAAGTCCACCGATCACGGAATGTTCTTCTACCGTTACGACTTTTCCGGTTTTCTTTGCAGAAGAAAGTACCAATTCTTCATCCAATGGCTTAATGGTATGGATGTTGATGACCTCTGCACTGATCCCGTCTGCTTCTAACATCTTTGCTGCCTCCATACTCTCATTGACACAAAGACCTGTTGCTATGATCGTAACGTCTGTTCCTTCTTTTAAGACAATTCCTTTTCCAAGCTCAAAATGATAATTCTCTTCGTCATTGATCACCGGAATTGCCAATCGTCCAAAACGAAGATATACCGGACCGTTGTGCTCATAAGCTGCTTTTACTGCTGCCTTTGCTTCTACACTATCGCATGGATTGATCACTACCATGCCCGGGATGGTACGCATCAATGCAATATCCTCGTTACACTGATGGGTTGCTCCGTCCTCTCCTACGGAGATTCCCGCATGTGTCGCACCGATCTTTACATTCAGATGCGGATATCCGATGGAGTTACGCACCTGCTCAAAAGCACGTCCTGCTGCAAACATTGCAAAGGAGCTCATAAACGGTACTTTTCCACAGGTAGAAAGTCCTGCCGCGATTCCTGTCATGTTTGCTTCTGCAATTCCACAGTCGATATGCCGCTCCGGGAACTGTTCACGGAAAACTTTGGTCTGGGTTGCCGCTGCTAAGTCTGCATCTAATACAACGACTTCCTCATGCTCTTTTCCAAGTTCTACTAGTGCTTCTGCATATCCTACTCTTGTTGCTACTTTTTTTACTTCTGACATAATGCTTCACCTGCTTTCTCTAACTCCCGCATTGCTATTTCAAACTGCTCATCGTTTGGTGCAACACCATGCCAGTTCACAGCATTTTCCATAAAGGACACGCCTTTTCCTTTTACGGTCTTTGCAATGATTGCTGTTGGCATTCCTTTCGTTGCACGGGCTTCTTCAAATGCCTTTGCAATCTGTTCAAAATCATTTCCATCAATGGTAATCGTATGGAAACGGAATGCCTCAAATTTCTTATCTAACGGTTCCGGATCACAGATTTCGGAAATTGCTCCGTCGATCTGTAAACCGTTTAAATCTACGATCACAACAAGGTTGTCCAGTTTCCGGTAGCCTGCAAACATGGCAGCTTCCCAGATCTGTCCTTCCTGAATCTCACCATCACCGCACAAAGCATATACCCGGTAATCTTTTTCATCCATTTTTCCGGCAAGTGCCATTCCTACTGCCGCAGAAAGACCCTGTCCTAAAGAACCGCTTGACATATCCACACCCGGAATATGTTTCATATCAGGATGTCCCTGTAAGTAGGAACCCACATGACGAAGTGTTGTCAGATCTTCTACCGGAAAATATCCGCGGTGTGCCAGTGTTGCATAGAGTCCCGGTGCTACATGTCCTTTTGACAGTACGAAACGGTCTCTGTCCTCCATTTTCGGATTTTTCGGATCAATGTTCATCTCTTCAAAATAGAGATAGGTAAAGATGTCCGCTGCGGAAAGAGAACCGCCCGGATGACCCGATTTTGCACTGTGCACGGCAGCGATGATACCTTTTCGTATTTCATTTGCCTGTTTCTGCAATTCTAGTGTGTTCATTATTTTCTCCTCTTTCTAACCCTGTTATAACTGTTATAATAGGACTCTGCCCTCTAAAGCCCTAAGCAGGGTAACTTCATCAATATATTCTAAATCTCCTCCTACCGGAACGCCGCTTGCGATCCGCGACACCTTGATCCCGGTCGGCTTGATGAGCTTACTGATATACATGGCGGTTGTCTCGCCCTCTAAACTGGAATTCGTTGCTATTATAACCTCTTCGACATGATTCTGCAACCTTTGCATCAGTTCTTTTAACCGGATGTCATTGGGACCGATTCCAAGCATTGGAGAAATTGCCCCATGCAGGACATGATAAACTCCCTCGTATTTTCCGGTTTTTTCATAAGCTGCCAAATCTCTGGTATTTTCCACGACCATGATCTGCTGTTTATTCCGCTTCGGATTGCTGCAGATCGGGCAAACCTCCTGATCCGTAAGCGTAAAACATTCTTTACAGTAACGCACATTTTCCTTTGCTTCTAAAATAGAAGCGGACAATTCTTTTACATTCTCTAACGGCATGTTCAAAATATGAAATGCCAGACGCTGTGCGGATTTCGCTCCAATACCCGGCAGATTGGATAGCTGCTCTACTAATTTATTAATTTGACTGCTGTAGTAATCCATGACTGCTCCTTAACGGCTTAAAACGGGAAGCCGCCTCCCATTCCGCCAAGTCCGCCTGTAATCTTTGACATGGACTGTGCAGAAATCTCCTCGATCTGGCGAAGTGCCTCATTGGTTGCTGCCATGATCAGATCCTCTAACATTTCTACATCATCCGGATCTACTGCCTCCGGATCGATCTTTACTTTTGTTACCTCACGGTTTCCGGAAACGGTTACCTCCACGACTCCGCCGCCGGCACTGGAAGTTACCTCTTTTTCCTGAAGCTCCTTGGTTGCTTCCTCCATCTGTTTTTGCATCTTCTGTGCCTGTTTCATGATATTGTTCATGTTTCCCGGCATTCCTCCCGGGAATCCACCTCTCTTAGCCATTTTCATTTCCTCCTGTTTTTATTCATCTTCTATGGTAATATCCATGTGGATCACATCTTTTAAATCCACATAAGTTTCTTCAAACGGACGATTTGTCTCGTTTAACTGAATTCTGACATCGACCTGACTCTCTACCCGTCTTGCGATGGCATCTTCTAACTCTTTTTTATGTTCTTCCATATTCAGATAAGATGCTGCCATCTCATCCTCTAATACAACCATCAGTACGTTGTCTCCACCAAGGGTCAGCCTTGCGGACTTTAAATATCCCTTCATCAGTCCCGGCAGTTCCTGCAAAATGGAGTTCCACGCCGCTACCGCCTGCTGTACATCTTCCGGTATCGCCTTTGGCAGTTCTTTTTTTATGGGCTTTGCTTCCGGCTGTCCTGCCGCTGCACTGCTGCTTTGTGTCGGTACTGATGCCACCGGGATTCCTTCTTCTAACGTCTTTTCGATTCTGCTGATCCTCTCTAAGACGGATGCTTCATCCCGCTCCATCTGCGGTCTGCACAGTTTTATTAAGGCGATCTCTATCAATATCCGCTTCTGGCTGGAGTATTTTACCTGATTTGACAGCTCCGAAAATATACGGATATAACGAAACAGTGTCTCTGCTTCTACCATTTTTGCTTCTTCTTTTAAAAGAGCAAGATTTTCCGCAGACATATCTAAGACTTCTTCCATATCGTCCGAGCTTTGCACTAACAACAGATTTCTTAAATACCATGTGAAATCTGTTACGAACTGTCCGAGTTCCCTTCCCTGAATGATGATCTCTTCTAACTGCTCGATCGCCCCGACGATGTCCTGCCCCAGTATCCGTCTGAGCAGGCTACTGAACACTTCGGTATCAACCGCTCCTAGCACTTCTAAGACATGTTCATAGGTCAGTTCTTCGCCTAAATAAAATGCGATACACTGGTCTAACAGACTCAACGCATCCCGCATCGAACCGTCTGCCGCTTTTGCAATATAGCGGACTGCCTTCTCTTCGGCTGCTACTTTTTCTTTTTCTAAGAGTTCTGTCAGCCTTGCAGAGATCGTCTCTATCGAAATCCTGTGAAAGTCATATCTCTGACAGCGCGACAATATAGTGATCGGTATCTTATGTACCTCTGTCGTTGCCAGAATAAATATAACATAAGATGGCGGTTCTTCCAAGGTTTTTAATAACGCATTAAAAGCTCCTATCGATAGCATGTGCACTTCGTCGATAATATACACTTTATATTTTCCTTCAGTCGGTGCATATTCCACTTCTTCACGGATCTGCCGGATGTTTTCCACTCCGTTATTCGATGCCGCATCGATCTCTATGACATTCATGGAATTGCCTGCCGCGATGGCACGGCAGGCTTCACAGGTTCCACACGGACTTCCATCTACCGGATGTTCGCAGTTCACTGCTTTTGCAAAAATCTTGGCTGCCGTCGTCTTACCGGTTCCCCGCGTTCCACAAAAGAGATATGCATGTCCGATCCTGTCCGCTTTTATTTGATTTTTTAATGTTGTTACAATGTGTTCCTGTCCCTTTACATCCTCAAATTCCTGAGGTCGGAACTTTCGGTATAATGCCGTATAAGACATTTGAAATCCTCACTTCTATTCTTTCCCTTTTCCGAATCCCGGGTCAGAACTGTATTTTTGAAATCTATCGACTGCTTGCACAAAGCAATATTCCAAGTTTCCTTGTGCAGAACATTCCAATGAACCTCCGAAAACAGAAATCATGTGCACCAGTGGGTTTCATGATTTCCTGAGTTTCATTTCCATTGCACAAAAAGAAACTTTTCATATTCCTTTGTGCAATCATTTCAACTATATATATAAAAATACATTTCTGACACCTAAATCCGTGCACTCATTAATCACCAAAGCTGATGCCCATACTCTTGGCTTCTTTGATCATCTGGCATTCCGGATCTACGCTCTTTAATTTTCCTGCAACGTCTCCTAACGGTACCCGCTTTGTCTTTCCATTGACCATCGCAATCATGTTGCCATAATCCTCATCCATGATCGCCTGTGCTGCTGCCGCACCCAGACGGCTGCAAAGAACACGGTCATACGGACACGGACTTCCGCCTCTTTGCGTATGTCCCGGCACTACTACCCGCACCTCTGCTCCGCTTTTTTTCTCTATCATGTCTGCCAGTTCATAGGAGACAGATGGAAATTTATAGTTCTTTAATTTTTCTTTATATTCTTTTTTACTCAGCTTCGCATCTTCTTTTGAAATTGCACCTTCTGCAACTGCTAAGATCGTAAATCCTTTTCCGGCTTTACTTCTTTTTTCGATCGCTCCTAAGACACTGTCGATGTCGTATGGAATCTCCGGAAGGAGTATGATATCTGCTCCACTTGCCACGCCTGCATAAAGGGTCAGCCAACCCACCTTATGTCCCATGACTTCTACGATAAAAATACGATTGTGGGAGGCTGCTGTCGTATGGATGCAGTCAATTGCCTCCGTCGCAATATTGATCGCACTCTGGAATCCAAAGGTCACATCCGTTCCATAGATATCATTGTCAATTGTCTTTGGAAGATGCACCACATTCAGCCCTTCTTCTCTTAAAAGGTTTGCCGTCTTCTGCGTTCCGTTTCCACCCAAAATGACCAGACAGTCCAGATTCAACTTATGATAAGTGTGCTTCATTGCTTCCACTTTATCCAGACCATTCTCGTCCGGCACCCGCATCTGCTTAAACGGCTGGCGGGAAGAACCTAAAATCGTTCCACCTTTTGTCAGTATTCCTGAAAAATCCGCTCCTGTCAAGAGACGGTAATTTCCATATATCAATCCCTTATATCCATCTAAAAAACCATAAATCTCAAGCTGTTCACAGCTTTCACACAGTCCTTTGACCACTCCGCGCATTGCCGCGTTTAAAGCCTGACAATCGCCACCGCTTGTTAACATTCCTATTCTTTTCATGCACACACATCCCTTCACACATTCTATCGGTTCAGTTTTCTTGTTATGATACACAATCATAGTTATTATAATATATTTTTCCCCTCATAACAATATCTACCCGACAACTTCTCCTTGCAACTCCCCCAAAATGTGGTATAATGTACGCGTTGGCAATGAGCCGTGCAGTGACAGGCTTACAGGATACTGCGTCATGCTTGCATGTAAGCAGTATTCTGTAAGTTTGTCACTATAGGGCGAAGCCCGCGAATGAGTAGCGTAAGCTACGAATACGCGCACGGCGGACCAGAATACTGCACCTATCCCGTAAATCCCGCGATGAGCAACGCAAGTTGCGAATACGCTCGGCGAATATGGCACTAGGTTGCCAAACCTTACGGAGACGTATCGAAGTGGTCATAACGAGGCGCACTCGAAATGCGTTTGCCCCTTTCGGGCACGCGGGTTCGAATCCCGCCGTCTCCGCTACAAATGCATGGTTGGAACGAACTCAAAAACAGCATTTAAATAAGCTGATGTATATTAAGGAAACAAATATGCATCAGCTTATTGTTATGTTAACATTGTAATAATAATGCAGAATTCATGTTTTTAGAATGAGAGAAATCGGAAGTTATAAAGGAGAATATTGATGAAATTATTTTTATGTTCGCACTTT